>ENA-UPTF01000210-UPTF01000210.1-marine-metagenome-genome-assembly--contig:-NODE-210-length-41878-cov-8.744815_pt1:5000-41878 | contig 41878 bp, 38 predicted proteins | sample MGYA00238166_ERZ767019 | MGnify/ENA primary metagenome ERZ767019 (study PRJEB28930, sample SAMN06266391) | marine metagenome | isolation source: Sea water from 250 m depth | place: Atlantic... | reverse complement strand
ATTTTCAGTATGGATTAATTCAGATTGATCATGATTATCTACTGCTGCAATGGCAAAATAACCCAATTGAGCCATTTTTGTGATATCTTCAATTGATCCACGCAATAAGAACCACTTTTTGGAATCGATATGATAGATTTCAGCATATTTTTTTAATCGTGCAACTGTATCATTTGTTGGATCAACGCTATGCGATAAAATTAGTATGTTATCATCCTCTTTAAAGGCTTCTTGCACCAATTGTAAATTTTTTGTTAAATCAATGCAGATAGATGGACAAGAGGTAAAGAAAAAATCAACCACATAAATTTTTCCTGCAACTGTCTCTTGTGTAACAAGAATGCTATCTTGATTGATAAAGGAAAAATCAGGGATAGTATGTTCCGTTTTTCCTACAAGCGAAGGATGCACTAATGTTGGTCTCAAATCTGCAGGGGTAAAAATAGGAAGTTCAAATTCTTCTTCTTGAGGTATGGAAGTATACCATACACCAATCAGAATGATAATAATTATTAACAGAATTGATTTACTTTTCATCTTACTCACTTAAATTAAGGCTATTATGATTAGTTGGAAATGTAAACATACTTGGAAAAAATCTGCACAAAATACTGCATGGTGTCTTTTGGGATGCTCAATAGGAGATTTTGGAACGATTTTTTACTTCCAAAACAATCCAAGTGATATTTTTAATACAACAACATCAATTATGACGCTTGCTATTATTAATGGATTGATTACAAGTGTTGCGTTAGAAACATTTATTTTAAGTAGGCAAATGAATTTTAGTGAAGCACTTAAAACGGCTCTTGGAATGTCTTTTATATCAATGATTGCTATGGAAATAGCCATGAATGTTACTGATGTAATCTTAACAGGTGGCGCTACATTAACTTGGTGGGTTATTCCTATTATGTTGTTAGTAGGTTTTCTTACTCCATGGCCTTATAACTATTGGAGATTAAAAAAATATAATGAAAGTTGTCATTAAGAATGAGAATTGATTTATCTAATAAAACCATTTTAGTGACGGGAGCAAATAGTGGCATTGGAAACGCAATTGCACAAGAATTACTCAATGCTGGAGCAAAAGTAGCCCTTCATTTTAATTCTAATTCTGATGGTGCTTCCAAATTAAAAGAACAATTTTCAGATCAATGTGAATTATTTCAAGCAGATTTTAATAATGTTGATGAAACAATCAAACTTTTTGAGGATGTTTTATCTTGGGGAGACACATTAGACGTTCTCATTAATAATGCAGGTACTGCTATAATGAATTCTGTCAATCTGGATGATGAAACCTGGATTAAAAATTGGAATACAATCATGAATATTAATTTGCTTGCAGCAGGAGTGTTATCTAAAAAAGCGTTAGAACACTTTAAAACAAAACATGGTGGACGTATTATTAACATTGCTTCTCGTGCTGCATTTAGGGGAGATACTCCAGATTATTTAGCATATGCAGCTTCCAAAGCAGGGATGGTTGCTCTTGTACGTTCGATTGCAAGAGGATTTGGTAAAGATGGGATTACTGCATTTTCTATTGCACCAGGATTTACTCGTACGGCAATGGCACAAAAATCTATTGATAAATATGGAGAAGATTTTGTTATCAAAGATATTGCATTAAATGAACTTACTGAACCAAAAGATATTGCGCCTATTGTTACTCTAATTTGTAGTGGAAAATTTGATCATGGAACAGGTTCTAATATTGACATTAATGCTGGTAGTTATGTAAGATAATACTATGGGGACATTATTTAGAAAAGTTGCAGGATTTATTTTCTTTTTTTCAAAAAAAATAAAACATTTTTTATGGAAAAGAATTTATGATCGTCTAGCCAACACCTATGAATATTTTGATTGGGCCTTTATGAATTATGGGTTTGATTATGATGACAAAAGCAACGAACCTCCTTTAGGCGATAAAGACGAAGAATATCGATACTGTATTCAATTGTATCATCATACCGTTGAGAAATTAGCTGTGCAAGATAAAACTGTATTAGAAGTTGGATGTGGACGAGGAGGAGGCACTTCTTATATTGCGCGTTATCTAAACCCAAAAAAGATTACTGGAATTGATTATTCGAAAAATGCTATCACATTATGTAACAGAATTCATAATGAGCACAATCTAGAATTTGTTGAAGGTGATGCATCAGATTTACCAATGGAAGATGATAGTCAAGATATCGTTATTAATGTTGAATCATCGCATTGTTATCCTTCTATTCCCCAATTTCTATCCGAAGTCAAACGTGTCTTGAAACCTGGAGGCTTATTTGCTTGGACCGATGTATGTCCTACACAAGCGGCTGATGATTATGAAAAAGCATTCAATGCATGTGGAATGAAAACCATTGATCGTTATCAAATCACAGATAATGTTCTAAGAGCACTTGATGCAGATAAAATTAATGAAGTGAAAAATGACATTATCCATAAAAGTACTCCTTTTTATTTAAAGGGAATTATCAAGGATTTCTCGGGACTGAAAGATACTGCCATCTATAATACATTAAAGAATGGAAGAACGAAGTATTATTTCCGAATTTTACAAAATGGATAATCAAACTCCATTCGAATACACTCCATTCGAACTATTTGGAGATATACACTTAATCACACTAGGAATCATCTTAAGCGTATCTTTGATTTTTTCCTTTACTGCAAGACAATATTATGATAAAAATACGTTTGCTGGTTTTGAAAAAATACTAGGCTATCTTTTAATAATCACAGAGCTTATTAAACCATTTTTCTTGGTTGAATTTGGAGATTATCATTTTACAAATACAGTTCCCCTTCATTTATGTCATATTACTTCTTATGCAACAGGACTATTTTTATTAACAAGGGACACAAGATTTTTTGATTTTGCATATTTTTGGGGAATGGGTGGTGGTACCATGGCACTCCTGACGCCTGATGTAGAATTTACATTTCCACATATTGATTTTATTTCTCTCTTTTCTTCTCATGGTCTTGTGTTTTTTACTATTATTTATATTCTTGTAGTCATTAGACAATATGTGACGTTTTCTTCATTAATTAATGCAGTGAAATATGCATTAATGGCATTACCTTTTGTCTATGTATTAAACCTAATTATTGGAGGAGAAGAAGGATATAAAGCAAATCTATGGTATTTAATGGAACGATCTGAAGGAGCTTCGTTGATGGATTTCTTTCCCGTCTTTTTTCAAAACCCTCCATTTCATATGCTAATTGTTATTCCACTTTCTATTGTCATATTTTTGTTTTTATATCTTCCATTCTACCTTTTTGAGAAAAAATGAGTAAAGTATTTCAACATTATCAATCTTTTTTACGTGCTACTGAGCAAGCAGCCATTGCCGCTGCGCACTTGAGAGGATGCGGTGATGGAAAAATAGCTGATAAAGCTGCAACAGAAGCCATGCGATCTGTCTTAAACCAAGAACCTGTGCATACCAGGGTGGTAATTGGTGAAGGAGAACGTGATGATGCGCCCATGTTATTTATTGGAGAAGAATTAGGAGACACAACAAGCGGTATGAAGATTGATATTGCTGTTGATCCATTGGAATGCACAAATCATTGTGCGCATGATTTGCCAGATGCGATTTCAGTCCTTGCTGCAGCCCCCAAAGGCTCATTAATGGGAGCACCCGATACCTATATGAACAAGCTTTGTGGAAATAAAGCATTAAAAGGACATGTAAGTCTTACACAAAGTGTATCAGAAAATTTATCTGCTACTGCACAAGCATTAAACAAGGACGTTCATGATTTACAGGTGATTGTTTTGGATAGAGATCGTCACCAAGATTTAATTGCTGATATCCATTCTGCTGGAGCCAACACGGTGTTAATTAAAGATGGAGATGTTGCTGGTGGATTAAGAGCTGTAGAGGGTGAAGTAGATTTATTATATGGCATTGGTGCAGCTCCGGAAGGAGTCATTACGGCTACTGCTGTAAAAGCACTGGATGGATTTTTTGAAGGACAGCTTCATTTTTATGATGCTGAATTTGAACAAAGAGCTTCTCAAATGTTAGGAGATGATATTCATAAGATTTGGTCTGCAGATGAATTATGTACTTCACAAGATGCATTCTTTGTAGCAAGTGGTATTTGTAGTGGATGGCTTCCTGGTGTTAAATTCCACGATAACAAAGCAATCGTTTCATCCAGAGTGATCTTTGGGGAAACAGGAGAAAGTAAACTCATAACCAATGAATATGATTTATAGGAGAATACATGTCTGAATTATATACAGTTGCACAACACATGGTTCAAAAAGGTAAGGGAATACTAGCCGCAGATGAAAGTACAGGAACTTGTACCAAGCGGTTTGAAGGGATTGGAGTAGAATCCACCGCATCTTCTAGAAATTTTTATCGTAGTACACTTTTTACTGCACCAGGATTAGAACATTATATTAGTGGTGTTATTTTATTTGATGAAACATTTAGACAACCAATTATTGGAAGCGATATGCTGATTCCAGAATACCTACAATCCAAAGATATTTTACCAGGGATTAAGGTAGATACAGGCGCTCATCCATTGGAAGAAGGTTCCAATGAGAAAAATACAACTGGATTAGATGGATTAGGCGATCGATTACAAGAATATCATAGTCTCGGTGCACGTTTTGCAAAATGGAGATCTGTAATTACCATCGGAGATAATATGCCATCTGACAAATGCATTCTTGCGAATGCAAATGGTCTTGCTCAATATGCATTGTTGTGTCAACAGCATCATTTAGTCCCAATTGTTGAACCAGAAGTGCTAATGGATGGAACCCATACTATCGATACTTCTTTTGATGTGACATCTAAAACACTGGATGTAGTATTTCACCAATTAACAGAGCACCAAGTTGATTTGAAAGGAATAGTGCTAAAACCAAACATGATATTATCTGGTTATAATTGTCAACATCAAGCCAATGTTGAAGAAGTCGCCCAACGTACGTTAGAATGCCTTACCAACCATGTGCCAAATGATGTCCCAGGGATTGCATTTCTTTCTGGCGGGCAATCAGATGAAGATGCAACGCTTCATTTAAATGCAATGAATAAAAGTGAGACAAATTGGAATCTTACTTTTTCTTATGGAAGAGCTTTGCAACAACCTGCATTAAAAACATGGGCTGGAAAAGAAGACAATGCACATGCTACACAAGCTGCACTTCTTGAGAGAGCAAAGGCAAACGGTTCAGCCACTATATGAAGAAAATTATTGTAATATTATTTTTTGGATTATTAATAGCTCAAAATAATGAAATAAACAGCTTATCAGAACATCTCAAACCATTTGAACGTTATCTTGGAAAGACTTTTAAAGGTGAATTTGCAACTTCAACAAAAGAAAAACCTGTTTTTGATGTATCCCATTGGGAAAGAGCATTAAATGGAAGGGCAATTAGAATCATGCACTCAGTTAATGATGGAGAATATGGTGGAGAATCAATCATAACTTGGGATGTAAAAAAGAATAGTTTAGTATCATCATATTTTACAACTGCTGGTTTCACTACCAATGCCGTATTACATTTCGAGGACGATAAGTTGATTAGTATTGAGGAAGTTGTTGGAAACAAAAATGGCATTACTAAAGTCAAAGCAATTATTGAACTTTTACCTAATGGAGATTTGCATAATTCTTCAAAATATCTTGTGAATGGTACTTGGGTTGATGGTCATAAAATCTATTATAAGGAAGATTCTAAAGCTAAAGTAATATTTAGATAATTAATAACATGAAAAAAATACTCTTACTATTATTATTCATTTTGATTGGGTGTTCTTCTGAACCATACGAAATTGAGTATCAATGGATCGGCGGCGGCGGACTTTCTGTAGGAGAAGAGATTAAAACAGAAGGGTTGTATAGAAAGGTAGGAACCAAATGGGGCGACATAGAACATGGACCGTATGTAGAATATTATCCTAATGGAGACAGAGAAGAAGGAACCTATAGGTTTGGTACAAAGAAAGGGCGTTATGTTTATTATATTTCTAAGGGAGGATGGATAGTAGAAGGAGCCTCCAAAAAGTGCGGCAAGTACTCCAAAAATGATGGAATGCAAAGATGGTATGACTGGAGAAAAGAACTTGTTTACGAAGTATTTTATGAAGATTGTAAAAAAGTATATGACCGTACGGTAAAAGAAGGACAGTTTTTATATGTTTCTAGAGAATACTATAAAGAGTATGGAACTTTTAAAGAAAAAAAATAATGAAAAAAGTAGGATTATATTTAACGCTAACATTTATTACCTACCTTATCGGTCAATTGGTATGGTATTTGTCTTTTATTTCTCATGAACCACTATTTGGAAGTGAGCATTTAGAGGAATTGACTTTGATTCTCATTTTTACTTTGAGTGGAATATTTGGATTAATAAGTGGCGTGCTCTTATACAAATTAGAAAAATAATGGATTTTAATGATCTTGTTTTACTAATTGTGATTTTAACTGCTACTTGGTTTTGGCAAAAAGATCGTTTCTTATAATATTGCTTGAAAAACCATTAATGGTTCTGAACATTCTATGATAAATGACGTTCCCAATGATTTATTTCTAATCCCTTTAGATGATGGTGCCAATTTATATGAATCCAGAGGATATTCTAGATTGGTTGATGAAACAATGCTATGATTTTGTAAAGTAATTAGACTAACTGTCTGTCCAGCAAAAGAATCAAATTCATTTTTTCCTACACATGGCGTAATAATAGAGTAATCTGTATAGATTACGCATTGTATTTGATCAACAAATTCATTAATGGTGAAGAAATTTCCTAAAAAATGATCTTCACTTTTTCCTGATATTCCAAAAATTGATAAAGATAGATAATTATTGTCAACACACCATTCTAACGCTTTTTCTAAATCAGTTTTTGATTGATCTGGAGTATTAATAGTATGTTTAACACTATCTTGAGTATCAGAATCGATTGAGTCCAAATCTCCTACTACATAATGTGGAGTAATATTATTTTTTAATAAGGAATTTGCAGCACCATCGGTAGCAATGATTACTTCAGAAGATCTAATTTGATCAACAATATTAGAATCCTTGGGAAACGTTCCATTAACAACTAAAGCAACCATTATTTTAGTTGTTAACCTAATCTATCGGCAACAAAATCCCAATTGATCAGATTCTCTAACACTGCCTTGACATAGTCAGGTCTTACATTCTTATAATCTAGATAATAAGCATGTTCCCATACATCAATCCCCATTAGTGCATGTTCACCATGTGCTAGGGGATTTTCAGCATTTGGAAGACCACGTAGTTCTAGCTTTCCGTCTTTTTCAACTAACCAAGCCCATCCACTACCAAATACTCCAACAGCTTGTTGAGTAAAGTCGGTTTTGAATGTATCAAAATCACCAAAAGCTTCATTAATTTTTTCTAAGAGCTTTCCTTGCGGACTATTGCTACCACCTGGTGCCATTTGTTCCCAATATAAAATATGATTCCATGCTTGACCTGCATTGTTAAAAACTTTTTTATGGCCATCTTGAAAACTTTCAACGACCACTTGGTCTAATTCCATATCCATAAATTTGGTACCATCTGCAAAATTGTTTAACATATTAAAATAAGCTTGATGATGTTTTCCATAATGTAGATCAACTGTATCAGATGAAATAGTAGGTGCTAAGTCTGATGCACCATATGGTAATGCTGGTAATACAAATTTCTGTGAATCACTCATAAAAACTCCTATAAATTGTTTTAAATGTTTTAAATTGTAGACGAATTTAAATACTTTCAATCTAACATAAGAGAAAATTATGACTCAAATCAAATTAGGTGATCAAACGGTAGATTTATCTGGACAATTACCAACAGTAGGAAGTCAAGCACCGGACTTTTTATTAGCAGATAACGAATTAGCCAATATGACGTTAAAAGATTTTGAAGGAAAACGATTAGTATTAAATATCTTTCCTTCGCTTAGTACTCCAGTATGTTCAGCGTCGGCTCATAAATTTAATGAGCTTGCTGATCAAATGGATAACACAACGGTAATCTGTATATCTAAAGACTTACCATTTAATCAAAAGCAATTTTGTGTTGCCAATAATTTAGAAAATGTTCTTTTTCTTTCTGATATGCGTAATGATGCCTTTGCAAACGATTATGGTATCTTACATCTCAATGGAAAGTTCCAAGGATTGCTAGCGCGATCTGTTGTAATTATTAATAGCGATGGTACAATTGGTTATACGCAATTAGTGGAACAAACAGGACATGAACCAGATTATGATGCTGTACTAGATGCGCTTACTTAGCCACTAGAACAGGACAATTACACTCTGCAGCAATACTGATTGGTTTGCTACCAAAAAAATATTTCATTATTGGATTTTTTGGAGATACTCCAAGCATTATGATGCTATCATCTCCTGCATTTTCTACGATTTTTTTTACAACATTTCCTTCAAGCACTGTTGCAGTATTTTTAATACCAGCATTGGAGAATTTTTCTTCGGTTCTTTCTAATATCTTTTTCAGTTTATCATCAGACGATTTGTTTTCAAGCACGGTAACAATTTCTACAGCTAATTTGTTGGCTTTTGCAAATTGTTCAGCAATTGCGATTGCTTTATTTGAGCCTTTAGAATTATTGACAGGCAATAAGATCTTATATTGTTTCTTTACAGAATAATTTTTTACAACCAACACTGAACTATCAATAAACTGAACTAAATCATGATGCATTCCCTTATTGTTACCACCCCCTATGATTGTAATATCATGATCGTTATCTTGTACCTCTGAACGCAATTGTTCAATAATTTCTCCAGTACGTAAAATGAGATTAATTTTATTCGAATGTTTTCCTTTTAGCAATACACGCATTCGTGATTGTTCTTCATCTATTAAGAGATAATCATTAAACGTGGTTACTTTTTCTTCTTGAATATATTCTTTTGATTTTAAAAAGTTATATGCCCATTCAAGTGTTCTTACTCCAGGCCTGTATAGTTGTCTTTCATCAAGATTTTGATGAACAATACTAACATCTTTTTCAGAGAATTGACTAATCTTTTTTCCAACATAGGCAATTGTAGTGCTGGCTTCAAACGAATTAGAAACCTTCATTCCAAGATCTAATGTTGGTTTGGAATATTTTCTACCACCAATTGCGATTAAAATGTTCATAGTGTTACCCAATAAAATTTTGAGACCAAATATAAAATAAGAATTGAACTAGAAAACATCAACAGTCCAACTCTAAAGAAAATTTTAATACTAACAAGTCCAGTTGAATAAACAATCATAGCAGTTGGAGATGAGATAACAGTTAAGAATGAAAAACCAGATGCAATGGCAGCTGACATTCCAAAAGAGATATCATTTGGTTGCAGTTCAATTGCCATTGGTCCCAGTAGGGACGTTGTAGCCGAGCTTGTGAAAAAATTTGCTGTTAAACCAGTAAGTATTGCCATAAATGACCAGCTAAAAGATGAATCTTCTGGAAAAAATGATGTGAGCTCATTAAACTTTCCAACTAACCAAGATGATGCATCCGTTTCGTTAATTTGAAATCCAAGCGAGATAGTTGCTGCAAATAACAGAATGACTCCCCAGTTAGTATTTTTATTGATTACTTCCCATGATACCATCCCACAAATCATAAATATAAGTACACCACATAATGCAATAATTCCAAGCCCTAGTTCTTGGTTAAATAAAAACCAACTGGCTATAATGAAGCCAATAATTAAACAAGAAAAGAGGTGCCTGATATTGGTTGCACTATTTGATTTTGCAATAGATCTTTTGTATCCCTGGACTTGTACGTTGTCTAGTGAAGTTGGGAATGCAAATTGGAGAACAAAATAAGCAACAATCAATTGAATGATTAAAATTGGATATGCATATTGTATCCACCCCCAATAATCAATTCTTTCGGCGGTGGTAAATTCTTGTAGATAATTAATCATAATAACATTGCGAGCTCCACCTGATGGAGTACCAATTGATCCAATAATTGTTCCATATGCTATTGAAAATAAAACTAATAAAATTGCATTTTTCCCATCTGGTGTTGAAGAATCTACATTTTTAATAATGGCTAATCCTATAGGTAACATAATAGCAATAATAGTATGTTCGCCTAAAAAAGAAGAAAGAACGGCAGAAACAACCATTAATCCTGCGAGGAATAATCGTTTACTTTTTCCAAAAATGGAAATAATGATTTTTGCCAATCGAATATCTAGTCCTTGATGAACAATTGCAATGGCGAACATCAAAGATCCCATTACAAATAAAACAGCATCATTCATAAATGATGATGCTACTACATCAGCTGGAGCTACTCCTAATAGGACCTGTAAGACCAGTGCAAGCAGTGCTATTGCTGGAAAGGGGATTGCTTCCGATGTAACCAAAATAAACACCATAAATAAAATTATAAGACTGTGATAAGCGGGGACACTAAGTCCAATTGGTGTCGGTAGACTGATAAAGATTAATGCAAATATTATACTAAAAACAAACCACTTTTTTTGAGAAAACCAATATAAAATAGACGATGATATAATTTTGTAGGAATCCTGCATTGGGTTAATTTATTTAATAAATCAAAAAAAGCATAAGTTTAAAAGTTAATCCTTCTCTTATTTAGTGCTTGACTGATTTGCCAATTAAGACGTAATGTTCAGTCTACTTTAATGATACAAATTAATTAGCATGCAATTATTTTCCAGATGGACTAATAACTTTGCTGGAATCTTTTTGATGGGGGTTTTTTTACTTTTATTTTCTCTGTCATCTTTCATATGGTACTATGGATCTCCTTATTATACTGACGTAGGGTACGCACCCGTTCAACCAGTTCCATATAGTCATAAATTACATGCTGGAGATTTGGGAATTGACTGTCGATACTGCCACGTTGGCGTCGAACAATCTTATTCTGCTGTTATTCCACCAACAGAAACATGTATGGGCTGTCATACCTTTGTGAAAACAGATAGTGACAAATTAAAATTAGTGCGAGAAAGTTGGGAAACTGGAAAACCTATTGAATGGATTAAGGTACATATGCTTCCCGAATATGCTTATTTCAATCATAGTGTTCATGTAAATTCTGGTGTTGCTTGTATCTCTTGTCATGGAAATATTGCAGAAATGGAAGTTGTATATCAGGTAAAACCACTCAGTATGGATTGGTGTTTAGATTGTCATAGATCTGATAGTCCTGAAGTGAGACCCGTAGACCAAGTAACCAATATGTATTGGACTCCACCCGATAACTATGATGAATTTGTAGCATCATTTGTCGAACAACATGGTGATGAGAGACCAGTAGCGGATTGTCAACAATGTCACAGATAAAAAATAAAAATCAAGAATTTGTAAAAACAAACCGTAATGGTGAGGATAAGGCAAACTCCCATCAATTTGGATACTGGAAAAGTTTAAAAGATATTTCATCTACAGATGATTACGATAAATATTTAAAACAGTCAGAACATCATGAAGATAATAATTTTTCAAGAAGAAATTTTCTATCTCTGGTGGCAGCATCTGTTGCGTTAGCAGGATTGGAAGGTTGTAAGAAACCGGTTCAGAAAATTATTCCTTACGTCGAGGCTGAAATTGGAACAATACCAGGTGTACCTAAATATTATGCAAGTACAATGCCATTTAAGAATAATGCAATTGGAGTGTTGATTGAAAATCATGATGAACGACCTGTTAAAGTAGAAGGCAATAAGAAACACCCAACTTCTCTTGGGAAATCAAATACATTTAGCCAAGCAACTACCTTAGATATGTATGACCCGGATCGTGCTAGAGGAGTAAGGCTTGACGGCAAGAAAGTAGCTTGGTCAGATTATATAAAATATGCTCAATCTATTCATGATTCAAATGGAGAAGGATTGGCAGTCTTATTACAAGAGTCATCCTCTCCAACTCTCAATGTGCTTCGAGATGATTTTGTAAAGACATATCCTAATGCCGATTGGGTAGTGTATGATCCAATCAATAATGAAAATTTATATCTGGGTATTGAAAAAGCATTTGGAAGAAAAATGCAACCTTATAATCGTTTGGAGAATGCCCAAACAATTTTATCTATTGGTTCTGATTTTCTTGGATGTGATGATAACAATATTTATAACACAAAGCAATTTGCACAAAATAGAAGATTAGAAGATGAAAATAGCACAATGAATAGACTTTATGTGGTAGAAAGTTCTATGACTTCAACAGGTGCGAGTGCAGATCATCGATTAAATGTGCGTGTTGGTGAATTCAATTTGGTATTAAAAGAGTTGTGTAGTGAATTGAAAAAATTAGGACTAAAAACTGATGCTAGAAATCTTGAAACATCAGACAATTTATGGATTAAAACCGTTGCAGAAGAATTAGTAAAAAATGAGGGTAATTGCATGATTCTTGGAGGGAATCATTTATCAGCCGAAGCCCATGCTATTATTGCAATGTTGAATCATCAACTAGCTGCTCCTATTGATTATTATCCGTTGACAAAATCGCATGTAACCTCTTCAAAAGATTTGGGTGCTCTTTGCACAAAGATGAAAAAAGGATCTATTAAAAATTTAATTATTCTAGGCGGAAATCCTGTGTACAATACACCAGCCGATCTAGAATTTGCAACATTAATGAACAATGTTGAAAACGTCGTTCATTTGAGTAATATCTCTGATGAAACTTCAAAACATGCTAATTGGCATATAGCAGAATCTCATTTCTTTGAAACTTGGGGAGATGCAATGACTTATGATGGATATCCAAGTGTTATTCAGCCACAAATTAGACCATTGTTTCAATCAAAGAGTGCAATTGAAATGCTAATTCCAGTAGTCTATGGAGAAGAAAAAAGTTCTTATGATTTCATTAAAGATATCTGGAAAAGAAAAGTTACTAAACAATCCAATTTTGAAAATACTTGGAATAAAATCCTTCATGATGGTGTTTATGAGAAAGCATTATTGAAAGCCCAAGGGATTCGCTCAAGAAATGTTTCTCTTTTATCATTAACAGATCAAACGATAAAAGAAAATCAATTTGAAGTCGTATTTGTTGCTTCTTCTTCAATGTATGATGGGCGTTATGCAAACAATGGGTGGTTGCAAGAACTTCCAAAACCAATTACCCATTTAACATGGGACAATGCTGCTTTAATTAGTATGTCAGTTGCAAAACAACTCAACGTGAAAAATGGCCAAATGTTGGAGATTACTTTAGATAAAAAGACAGTAAAAATTCCAGCATGGATTGTTCCAGGACAGAATAAAAAAACGATTACCTTGGAACTTGGTTATGGAAGAGATTTTAATGGTCGGGTAGGACATGGTGTTGGGTTTAATATGTATCCTTTACGTACAACAACAAATATGAGATATGGTACTGGTGCAACAGTCAAAGTATTAAAAGAAAAATATCCTTTAGCAGGAACACAAGATCATTATGGGCTAGAATCGGATGACCTTTCTTTATCAAAAAGTTTATCCGCTGATGAAACACAAAACCGTATTCCTGAATTAGTTCGCCAAGCGACATTAGACGAATACAAAGATCATCCAGATTTTGTTAAGCATGCCGTTGAAGAACATTTACCTGATAAGGGAAGAGAATTAAAAGATTACTCTATGTATAATCCAGAACCAGAATATGATTACAGTAAAGGACATCAATGGGGAATGTCTATCGATTTAACAAGCTGTACAGGTTGTAATGCTTGTTCTATTGCTTGTCAAAGTGAAAATAATATTCCTGTAGTAGGGAAACAGCAAGTATTAAATGGAAGAGAAATGCACTGGATTCGTATTGACAATTATTTTTCTGGGGATCCTGACAATCCAGAAGTCTCTACTCAATCGGTTGCCTGTGTTCATTGTGAATTAGCGCCATGCGAAACCGTGTGTCCAGTTTCTGCTACTACACATTCAACTGACGGTGTTAATCAAATGGCATATAATCGATGTGTTGGTACAAGATATTGCGCTAATAATTGTCCATATAAAGTAAGAAAATTCAATTTTTATAATTTTACAAAAGATACTCCTGAAGTAGTTCAAATGGCTATGAATCCTGATGTTAGTATGCGATTCAGAGGGGTTATGGAAAAATGTACATACTGTTATCAACGTGTAAGTGAAGCAAGAATAAAAGCAAGTAATGAACACAGAGAACTTGCGGATGGAGACATTCATACTGCTTGTCAACAATCATGCCCAGCAGATGCAATTATTTTTGGAGACATTAATGATGAGCAAAGCGAAGTAAGTAAAGCAAAGAGACGTAATCGTGATTATGCTTTATTAGGACAAATTGGTACGAGTCCACGAACAACCTATCTTGCAAAAATAAGAAATCAAAATCCGAAACTGATTACAAATCATGCAGGAGAACATCACTAGATGTCAGAAGCAGTCATCAAATCAAGAGCACAAAAAAATTCTGAGGAACTGCTTCTAGGTGATCAGACATTTACAACAATTACCAATGATATCAGTGGAGTTCCTGAACAGAAAAAAGCACCAATTCAATGGAAACTAGCATTTGCATTAGCACTTTCTTTGTTAGCTGTGTTTGTTGGTAGTCTTGGTTATTTAATTTGGGAAGGAACTGGAATTTGGGGAGTTAATATGCCTATTGGATGGGGCTGGGCTATTATCAATTTTGTATGGTGGGTTGGTATTGGTCATGCTGGTACTTTGATTTCAGCGATTTTACACTTATTTAGACAGAATTGGCGTAATTCAATTAATCGTTTTGCCGAAACCATGACATTATTTGCAGTAATATGTGCTCTTATTTTTCCAGGGATTCATATCGGAAGAATTTGGGTAGCATATTGGTTTTTCCCTGTGCCTAACCAGATGGCTATGTGGCCTAATTTTAGAAGTCCATTAATCTGGGACTTTTTTGCTGTATTTACATATTTTACCGTGTCTTTATTATTCTGGTACACTGGTCTCATTCCTGATTTAGCAACTTTACGAGATAGAGCCAAAACGAAATTAAAAAAGAAAATTTATGGATTTTTTGCCTTGGGATGGAGAGGCGGCAATAGACAATGGCAGCATTATGAATTAGCTTATTTGGTATTAGCTGGAATTTCAACTCCACTTGTTTTATCAGTACATAGTGTTGTTAGCTCTGATTTTGCCACCAGTGTAATTCCTGGATGGCACACAACAATATTCCCTCCTTATTTTGTCGCAGGTGCGATTTATTCTGGTTTTGGTATGGTAATGACATTGGCTGTTGCTGCACGGAGTCTTTATAATCTTAAACATATTATTACAGTTAATCATTTAGATAAGATGGCACAGATTATGCTATTAACGGGATCCATTGTTGGCTATTCCTATGCTATGGAGTTTTTTATTGCATGGTATAGCGGTAACCAATATGAAAAGTATGCATTTATTAATAGAGCACTTGGGCCTTATTGGTGGGCATATTGGACAATGATATTCTGCAATGTTGTTGTGCCACAGTTTTATTGGTTCAAACGTTTTAGAACTCATGTTCCATTTCTTTTTATCACATCTATTTTAGTCAATATCGGTATGTGGTTTGAGCGTTTTGTAATTGTTGTAATATCCTTGCATCGCGATTATATGCCTTCTGCATGGGCAATGTATAGTCCAACTATTTGGGATATTGCAATTTATCTTGGAACTTTTGGAATATTTTTTACTGGTTTTCTTTTATTCTTAAGATTTTTGCCAATGGCATCTATAGCAGAAGTAAAATTAGTTTTACCTGAATCTAATCCTCATCATGGAGAGCATTAATGAAAACATATGGTATAATTGCAAAATTTGATGATCCGTCAGCATTGCTCCATGCTGCTGAAGAAGTAAGAGATGCAGGATTTAAGAATTTTGATTGTCACTCTCCATTCCCTGTACATGGGTTGGATGATGCAATGGGATTAAAAAGATCAAGATTAGGCTATGTGATTGGTATGTGCGGATTAATCGGTGCTTTGTTTGGATTTGGGCTTCAAACATGGGTTCATTTATTTGAATATCCAATGAATATTGGTGGAAAACCATTCTTTGCATATCCTGCTTATGCTATTATCACATTTGAATTAATGGTATTATTCAGTGCATTTGGTGCAGTATTTGGAATGATGTATTTTAATAAGATCCCTCGTTTACATCACCCTCTGTTTTATTCGGAAAAATTTTGTAGTGTTACAAGCGATGCATTTTATGTGAGCATTGAAAGTGTAGATCCAAAATATGATGAAAGAGAAGTAGAAAATTTTCTTACAAAGATTGGTGGGAAGGAGATTGAAATAATAAAAGATGAAAATGAAGAATAACATACTAGTACTATTATTCTGTTTATTATTTCTAACGGGATGTTTCCGCGGATCAAAGTTTGAGGATCCGCCAATCCATTTAAATCCAAATATGGATAACCAACAAAAATATAGATCATTAGAAGAAAGTTATTTTTTTGACGACGGTTCTACCATGAGAACACCGATTGAAGGAACCGTTGCTGTTGGTGCCTATAATGAAGATGGTGCATTTATTAGTGGGAAAAATAAAGATGGAAGTTATGTAGCGAATAATCCGATTGACCTTACCATGGACGTATTAGATAGAGGGCAAGATAGATATAATATTTATTGTGCTCCTTGTCATTCTCAAGTTGGTGATGGGAAAGGAATTGTTACTCAATATGATTATCCGGTTATTCCTGGAAATTTTCATGATGATCGTATTCGCAATCAAGCTGATGGAGAAATGTTCAATACTATTACATATGGATTACGTAGTATGCCTGCATATGGTTATCAATTAAAAACTGAAGATGTCTGGGCTGTTGTTCATTACGTGAGAGTATTGCAAAGAAGCCAAAATGCTTCATTTGATGATTTACCAGATATTGAAAAAGAAAAGATGAAAAAAGAATAATGCAATTAGATTCAAAAACATATACTTATAGTTCAAAGAAGTCCAATAATTATATTCTAATATTTCTTGGATTGGTTTTGTTAATAGTAAACTTTGTATTGGGTTCTTCTTCTAAAGAGTTCTATTTCTCATATCTTACTTCATATTTCTTTTGGTTGTCTATTTTACTTGGTGGGATATTTTTTACACTAGTTCATCATGGTTTTTCTGCAACATGGAGTACAGTGATTAGAAGAGTAATGGAGAATATTATTATACTCATGCCAATATTTACATTATTATTTTTTCCAATTGTGGTAGGGATGGACAAATTATTTCTATGGACTTCTCCCGAACTTGTTGCAGCTGATCATTTATTACAAGTCAAAGAACCATTTTTAAATGAACAATCATTTCTCATAAGATTTGTTTTATATTTTTCTCTTTGGAATCTTATTTCAATCTTTCTTTATAGAATGTCGGTTAAACATGATAGCACTGGAGATCATTCTCTGTTAAAGAAAATGCATTTCTTTAGTATGAGCCCTCTTGCAGTATTGTTTTTTGTTAGTCTGACTTTTGTAGGATTTGATTTATTGATGAGTTTAGATCCTCATTGGTATTCAACAATGTTTGGAGTTTATATTTTTTCAGGCAGTTTTTTAGTATTCTTAGCTGTCTTAACTTTTACTCTCATTAGATTACAAGACCAAGGATACCTAAATGGTATTGTTTCCAAAGAACACTATCATGATCTAGGAAAATACTTATTTGCATTCACTGTATTCTATTGTTATATCGCTGGAGCACAATTCTATTTTATTTGGTATAGTAATCTTCCAGAAGAAACAATCTGGTATCTCCATAGATGGGTAGGAACTTGGAAAGTGGCGAGTGTTCTACTGATTTTTGGAAAATTTATGGTTCCATTCTTCACATTAGTGTTTCGTGCATCAAAGCGTAACACAAAAGTGTTAAAGGTCATGACTCTTTGGATTATCGCAATACATTATCTAGATATTCATTGGATTGTGATGCCTACCATTCATCATGATAATGTTCATCTTGGTGCGTATGATTTATTTACAATGTTAGGATTTACTTTAGTGTTTGTAGGAATGTTTAAACACATTATGTCTAGGAATGCACTAGTACCAATTAATGATCCGGAACTAAAACATGCAATTAATCACAGGAATAGCAATTAATTACAGGAATAATTAAAAATGAATAATAAAAAAGAATATGAAATAAGAGATATTCCAGTCAAACCAGTTGCAATTGGTGGTATAGTATTTATGATTATCGTAGGGATAACTTTATTTTTGCTTTACGAATATTATATCCGTGTACTAGATGATACCGAATATGAATTGAAATTAAGTAAACGATCAAAAAAATTAATGGAATTGAGAAAGTTGGAAGATGAATCATTAAATAGTTACAAGATAATTGATGAAGAAAAACAAATTTATCAAATTCCTATCGACCGATCAAAAGAGTTAATGCTTGATGAACAATCTAATTAAATTATTATTGGTTTTCTTACTTTCTGATTTTTCATATACCCAGATTTTAAAAAATGAATTTCCTGCAGAAGGGCCTATTGATATTATAGAAAAGTTAGGGGATACAGTTGATTTAGAATCTAAATTTTTAAATGAAAAAGGAGAACCAGTAATACTAAAAGATTTTTTTTATAAAGATATACCTACCATCATTACTCTAAATTATTTTGAGTGTCCTATGTTATGTAGCTTGGTTCTGAATGGACTTGGGGATAGTCTTAAAAAAATGAGTTTAAATCTAGGGAGTGAATATCAAATCATTACAATCGATATTAATCCACATGAAAGCTACAAATTAGCAAATGAGAAAAAAAATAATTATATAAAAGAATATGATATTGAAAACCTTGATGAAAACTGGACTTTTTTAACTGGTAATTATAATAACATTAAGAAGGTTACAGATAGTCTTGGATTTATTTATTATTATGATAGAACAGTAAATGAATATATGCATCCTGCAGCAATTATTATTGTAAGCTCAGAAGGGATGATATCTCGTTACTTAATTCCCGATGAATATTACCCATCTTCCAGTAAATTTTCTGAGAAAGACTTAAAATTGGCTCTTTTAGAAGCTTCTGAAGGTAAAATTGGATCCATACTTGATAAGCTTATTCTTCCTTGTTATCGTTATGATCCAAAGAAGAATACTTATACGCTTTTTGCTACCAATATTATGCGAATTGGTGGTATATTAACTCTCATTTTTATAGGTCTTATGCTTTTTTATTTCTGGAGAAAAGATCACAATTTAGTTGGGGATTGAAATTGGATAGATTAACAGCATATTTGTTTCCTGAACAAGTGTCAACATTTGCACAAGATATTGACAACCTCTTCTATTTTATTTTTTATGCTTCAATCGCATTGCTTGCAATTGTCACTTTTGGCATGATTTATCTAGCTATTAAATATCGTTTTAAAAAGAACGATGAAGTACGACTTACTAGTAGCATAGATCACAATTCTATACTGGAATCATCATTTGTTATTATTCCACTTATTTTAGTTTCTATTACCTTTGTATGGGGTATTAAATCATACCTCAATATGGTTACTGTTCCTAATGATGCCATTGAAATGAAAATTACTGGGCAAAGTTGGTATTGGACTTGGGATTATCCAGATGGAGGACCTTCCAATGTATTTAGCACAGCTGAGCCGTTGGTACTGCCTGTTAATACTCCGATAAAAATTGTTTTATCTTCTACAGATGTATTACATAGTTTTTATATACCAGTAATGCGTGCAAAAATGGATGTTTTACCAAACCGTTATAATGTTATGTGGTTCGATGCTGAGAAGGTAGGAGAATATTCTATTTTTTGCACAGAATATTGTGGTACTCAACATTCTCAAATGAGTGGGACGGTGAAAATAGTCCCTATAAAAGTGTATGAGAAATGGCTTACTGAAGCTGGTTCGGAAGATGATGATTTACCTTTGGATGAACTGGGAGCAAAACTTTATACTAACAAAGCTTGTATTACATGTCATACACTGGATGGATCAGCGCTTGTTGGACCTTCTTATTTACAAACTAGTCAGATGTGGGGACAGGAAAGAGTATTTGATGATGGAAATAGCGCTACAATAGATGATAATTATATTCGTAATTCTATTTTAGAACCCCAATCTCAAATTGTAGCTGGATATCAAGGTGTAATGCCTACTTATCAGGGGGTCTTAAATGATCGCGAATTAGATGCATTAATTGCATTTCTAAAAACTTTAAAAGAGGATTCGGAGATTTAAAATTATAAATTAAAGGACATTTATGAGCGATAATCATCAAAACAACTATCTTACTTATCCAAAGGGAATTATGTCTTGGTTATTAACCCTTGATCATAAACGTATTGGTCTTATGTATCTTTTTGGAGGAATGTTTTTCTTCTTTCTTGCTGGTGCGATAGCATTGATTATGAGATACGTACTTGCAACTCCAGAGGCTGATTTTATAACAAACGATCAATACAATAGCATGTACACCTTGCATGGTGCCATTATGATTTTCTTATTTATTATTCCCGCCATACCTGGTGCATTAGGCAATATCTTGCTTCCATTAATGCTTGGTGCAAGGGACGTAGCTTTTCCGAGACTGAATCTGTTTAGTTTCTATCTGTATAGTCTTGGAGCAGTCTTTGTTATTTATACAATTCTTGCAGGAGGGGTTGATACTGGTTGGACTTTTTATACACCTTATTCTACAACCAGTACAACAAATGTTATTCCGATGACCCTTGGGATATTTATTATAGGCTTTTCTTCAATTTTAACTGGATTAAACTTTATTGCTACAATCCATAAAATGAGAATTAAAGGTTTAACTTGGTATAAGCTTCCTTTGTTTGTATGGGCACTTTATGGAACATCATTAGTACAGATTACAGCAACCCCTGTGATTGCAATAACGATGGTCTTATTAATTCTTGAAAGATTGTTGGGAATTGGAATCTTTGATCCTGCACTTGGAGGAGACCCAGTTCTCTTTCAACACTTTTTCTGGTTCTATTCTCATCCAGCAGTATACATTATGATTTTGCCTGCTTTTGGTATTATCAGTGAGATTATACCAGTGCATTCTAGAAAGAAAGTATGGGGATATAAATTTATTGCATATTCAACACTTTCAATTGCATTTATTGGTTTCCTAGTTTGGGGACATCATATGTTTACTTCTGGGCAATCTGTATTCTCTCAAATTGTTTTCTCATTTATTACATATTTTGTAGGTATTCCAACTGGAATAAAGATATTTAGTTGGATGTTAACAATGTACAGAGGACAAGTCTCTTTTACTCCACCTATGCTTTATGCACTATCATTCTTATTCTTATTCACGATTGGTGGACTAACTGGAATATTTCTTGGTGCGGTTGCATTAGATATTCATTTACATGATACCTACTTTGTTGTTGCACACTTTCATTATGTAATGCAAGGAGGAACTATTGTTGCATTTCTTGGCGGTCTACACCATTGGTGGCCAAAATCTTTTGGGACAATGTATAATCAAACCATTGCTAATATATGTGCTATTGGAGTTTTTATTGGTTTTAATGGAACATTTTTTCCACAGTTTTTACTTGGTTTAAGAGGAATGCCAAGACGATACGCCACTTATGATAATCTAGGTTCAGAAGCTTTAGTAGAACAATATGCTGCAACCCATAGTTATTCAACGTTTTGGTCTGGAATTTTAGGGTTAGCTATCTTCATTTCAGTTGTAAACCTTCTTTGGTCTTTAAGAAAAAATAATAAATTAGATCCAGGAACTAATCCATGGGGTGCCTTGACAATGGAGTGGACTCATACTACTTCTCCTCCTCATCCTCATAATTTTGAAGAAGAACCAGTGCTAACGCATGGTCCATATGATTACGATAAAGTTCTTGTCAAACCTACATTAAAAAGAAAATGAGTCACGATAAATCTTCTCCTGATTTTTTATATCATCATTTTTATGATGTAGATCAACAGTATGAAACTTCTAAGCTCGGTATGTGGGCATTTATTTTGACAGAAATCCTCACCTTTGGAGCATTATTTGTTGCTTACACAATATATCGTGCATGGAATCCTGATATGTTTATTGGTGCAAATTTATTGTTAGATGTTAACAAAGGTTTATTGAACACAATTGTTTTGATTGGAAGTTCTCTTACAATGGCATTGGCTATTTGGGCAATTCAACTGAAAAAGAAAAAATTATCATTAATAATGCTTTTTATAACATTGATTTGTGCAGCTATGTTCCTTGGTATCAAATATTTAGAGTATGAACATAAGTTTCATCTTGGACAGCTACCAGGTGAATACTATTCTTATATGGGTCCGGAAGTTGTTCAAGAGATTCATGATCAAGAAAAAATTGATTATTACATTGAAACCAATAATACATTTTTTGATAAAGAGACAAATCGTTTATATACAATGAATAATCCTCATATTTTCTTCAGTATTTACTTTATAATGACGGGATTACATGGTTTACATGTTGCTATAGGAATGGGTTTGATTGCTTGGTTAATGGTTCTTACTGCAAGAGGGAAATTACATTCTCGATATTACACCCATATGGAAGCAGTGGGAATTTTTTGGCACTTGGTTGATATAATTTGGATTTTCTTATTTCCACTATTTTACTTGATAGGATAACTATGTCTGAACATCATCATATTACACCACTAAAGATTTACTTACAAGTTGCTGGAATATTATTCTTTTTGACTGCAGTGACAGTGTGGGTATCATATGTTGATTTAGGATTTTTAAATATTGTTGTTGCATTGTTGATTGCTGGTACAAAAGCTAGTATTGTGGCATTATTCTTTATGCATTTATTATGGGATGATAAGAAGAATTTAACAATATTTGTAATGTCATTAATGTTTCTTGCAATCTTCATTATTATTACAATGTCTGATACAGAATTTCGTGGTGCAATCAATCCTGAAATTAAAGATCCAATCGATAAACGTGCTGACTTTTATGATTCCTTACCTTTGACAGATGACCATGGAAATCTAATTCACGAAGATGGTAGCCATGAATCCGGGGATAAGGACGATCATCACTAAATGAAAAAAAAGCTTTTTTTTCAATCTGCAGTTACTGCGACTATCTTATCATATTTACTAATTTTTATAGGAGGGTTGGTACGTGTATCTGGTGCTGGAATGGGATGCGAAGATTGGCCTAAATGTTTTCCTGATCGATGGTTTCCTCCATTGAGCTCTGATCAGATTCCAATTGGTGTTGATAGTTTTAATCTTACGTTAGCATGGATTGAATATGGAAATCGTTTATTTGGAGTATTAGTTGGAATTTCAATTATTGTACTTACTGTATTAGCAATTCACTACTACAAAACTAACTATAATAATTTTAGAAGCTATCCTAGTTTGTTGTTTTCTTCTGTTTTGTCATTGATCGTAGTAATTATAACCGGATTATTGGGAGCAGAATTAGTCTGGTCTGTATTAGATCCATTTATTAAAACTTTGCATATGTTATTCGCTCTTGCTCTTGTATCAATACTGAGTTACATATGTATTAAATCATACAAAATGATTAATGCAAAACTTTTTAGAGGCTTGAAAAAGAATCCTATCCTTTCAAAAAGTTTAATTTTCCTTTGGGTACTAATTGTAATAGAAATTCTTTTAGGTACAGGCATTAGAACAAATCTTGAGCTTGTTTCTATCGAAAATCCTTCATTACCAAAGGGAGAGCAATTAAATGCATTAAGTTCTTATAAATATTTACATTCGTTGTTGGGTTTTGGATTACTTTTTTTTAGCATTTATATCAACTATCATTTGAGAGATCATTCTTTATTGTTAGCGAAACAGCTCGGATATTTTATTCTTGCAATGGTTGCTTTACAGATTTTTCTCGGGGAACTAATGGTTTTCTTTGATTTGCCGCAACTTACTAGATTATTTCATACTTGGGGTTCATCTTGGCTTGTTGGTGTGATAATTATATTGTATAATTGCATGAAAAATGAATGAATTAAATAAAAAATTATTTATAGCCTTTCTTATTATTTTTTCTTTAGGAATGATTGCATTGTTAGTTATAAATACAGCTACCAATTCAAAAATACAGGATTTAAGTCCAAAATATGATGTTCCCAATTTTGAGCTCACAAATTTCAATGGTGATATATTTACAGACAATGACCTTATTAATAAGATTACTATAGTTAGTTTCATATTCACTCGATGTGAAGGAGCGTGCCCTATTATGTCGAAGAACTTTCGTGATCTTCAAACAAGTTTTAAAGATTCAGATTTAGTTCAATTTGTTTCTATTACTGTTGATCCTGAATATGATTCTGATTCAATTCTTAAATCGTTTTCTAATCAATATTCCAATAATGATAACTGGTATTTTTTAAGAGGCGATATTTTAGATATTATTGAATTATCAGAACAAGGCTTCAAATTGTCAGCATCATTACTTCCCGGTGGACATTCTACACAATTTGTATTAGTAGGTCAAAAAAAACAAATTAGAAAATTTTATGAAGGCATTGTTGATGCCAATGTAATGGAGTTACAAAACGATATTGTAACACTGATTAATCAAGGCTAGTTATATATGATCACAAATCTGATAGAATTGACAAAACTACGTATTGCATTTCTTGTCTTAACCACCACTGTGATTGGATTTTATCTTGGACAGCAGGGGATTCAATCACCGGAGCTATTACTATATACTCTTCTTGGTACTTTATTGTGTTCTGCTGGTTCATCAGTATTGAATAATGTTATTGAAGTTGAAACTGATGCAAAAATGAACAGAACAAAAGATAGAGTATTGCCAACAAAGAAAATATCTCTTTTTACTGCTTCTTTTCTTGGTACATTATTTATTGGTTTTGGTTTAGCTATATTATTTGAGAAAGTAAATACTTTGACCAGCATTTTAGCATTTTGTACTGTTGTTTCATATCTTGCGTTATATACTCCCTTAAAAAAAGTATCTTGGATTAATACTTCTGTAGGAGCTATTCCTGGAGCATTACCTCCATTGGGTGGATGGACAGCGGCAACCAATAGTCTTGATCCGGGTGGATGGATTCTATTTTTTATATTATTTTTTTGGCAACACCCTCATTTTTACTCAATTGCATTTATACACAAAGAAGATTATGCAAGAGCAGGTTTAAAAATGTTACCTGTTGTTAAAAGTGGGAAAATGACCGCATTACATATCTTTATACATGCATTAATATTAATACCAATATCCGCTCTACCATTTTTTTTCACAATTGAAGGCGCAGGAAGTATTTATCTTGTTGGATCTTATTTGCTTAGCAATATTTATATGCTATGTTGTTTGCCTTTTATACTTGAGCAAAACGAAAAAAATGCAAAATTAATTTTTAAAACATCTTTATACTATTTCATATTATTATTTTTTATAATAGTGGCTGATGTACAATTTCAATAATCAAGTTTTTCAATTCTTGTTTGGTGTCTTCCACCTTCAAAATTAGTATTAAGCCATACTTTGATTAATTCTATAGCACGGTTCGGCTGTATAAATCTAGACCCAAATGATAATATATTAGCATTGTTATGTTGTCTGGATAGGGCAATAATTTCATCTGGTCCATCATAGAATACTGCTGCTCTTACATTCTTATATCTATTTGCAGCCATTGCTTCTCCTTGTCCAGATCCTCCAAAAATAATCCCCATTGCGTCATTTTCAGAAACAAACTGCGCTGTAGGGTTTATAAAATCAGGATAATTATCAGTAGATTCGTATTCATAAGCACCAAAATCTTTTACTTCATAGCCACTATCTTCTAGAAATTTTTTTACAGTTTCTTTTAATTCAAAGCCTGCATGGTCTGTTCCTAATGCGATAATCATTTTAGATAATCCTCAATTTTTTTTGTGATGACATCTTTCGTAAAATTTAATTTTTGTGCTACATCTTTTCCTGGTGCAGAGAATCCAAATTCGTTGATTCCAATTTTTAATCCATCTTTTCCTACAAATTTTTCCCAACCTAGTACAGTGCCAGCTTCTATAGATATTCTCTTCTTACAATTATGTGTAAGAATTTCGTCTTTGTAATGATCGGATTGTTGATCAAATATCTCCCAACAAGGCATATTAACAACTTTAATATTTTGATTTAAAGATTCTACAGCTGATAATGTTAGACTTAATTCAGAACCTGTTGTAAATATAATAGCATCTGGATTATCATGGTTTACTACTATATAGGCACCTTTTTTTACTCCATCTTTAATAATATTTTTATCCAGTCTTGTTAAAGGCAATTTTTGTCTTGTTAATAAAATGGTGCTAGGATTTGTGTTATTTTCTAAAATGGTTTCAAAACAAAATTGAGTTTCAACAGCATCAGCAGGTCGGAATACCATTAGATCTGGTATTGATCGTAATGACATGATATGTTCTACTGGTTGATGGGTAGGACCATCTTCTCCTACAAAGATTGAATCGTGTGTGAATTCATATATAACATGCAATTTTTGGATTGCTGATAGACGTATTGCTGATCGCATATAATCACTAAATACTAAGAACGTTCCACCAAAAGGAATTAACCCACCATAGAGGCTAATACCATTAAGGATTGCAGCCATTGGGAATTCTCTTACGCCAAATGCAATATTTCTTCCCTTAGGATTTGATGCGGAAAAATCTCCATATTCATTCGCAAAATTTGTTGTACAATTCGATCCATCTAAATCAGCAGAACCACCCACAATCATTGGAATATGTTTTGCCAGTTCGTCTAATGTCATTCCAAACGCTTTTCTTGTAGCTATAATCTCATCATTGAACTCAATATCAGATATCTTTTTGAGTGCATCATCTATATTAAAATCGAAATTATATTTACTGGAAGAATTGGTTGCTTCAATTTTTTTGGAAAAGTTTCTTTGAAAATGTTTTTTTACAACATCAGGGCAATAAAATTCCTCGTTTTCAGGCAGTCCTAATTTCTTTTTTGTCATAACAATCTCTTCTGGAGTAAATGGAGCACCATGTGCTTCACTTTTATTTTCCATAGAATGACTTCCTTTTGCCATGGTTGTATTTCCTATAATAATACTTGGTTTTGATGTTTGCTGTGCATTTGTGATAGCATCTCTTATTTCACCATGATTATGTCCATTTATTTCTTGTACATCCCAATTCATAGATTCAAATAATTGGGCATAATTTGTTGAGTCGCATCGATTGGTTTCACCTGCAATTTGGATATCATTTTTATCATAGAACATAATTAATTGAGATAATTGCCAATGACCTGCTAAAGACGCAGCCCCTAATGCTATTGGTTCTTGTACATCTCCATCTCCTGCAAGAATATAAGTGTATTGTGGTCTATCATTTTTGATTGAATCTTGTAACATTTTTTCTGCTAAAGCCATACCAATTCCCATCCCTACACCTTGTCCTAGAGGTCCAGCATTTGAATCGACCCCAGGAGTTTCAATTTCTGGATGTCCGGGAGTTCTACTGTTTATTTGTCGGAAACTTTTTAAATCTTCCATATTTAATATATCAGACAAATAGAGTAAGGTATATAACAACATACATGTGTGTCCAACCGACAATACAAGTCTATCTCTTAATTGCCAATCAGGGTTCTTAGAATCAAAAACTAGGAATTCAGAATAGAGTATATAAGAAAAGTCAGCAAGCGACATCGGTCCACCAGGATGGCCTGAATTTGCTTTTCGTACCCCATCCATTACAAGTCCTTTAATTATATTAATAGTAAAGAGATCTTGTTCTTCGTTTTTCCAATCATTGAAGCTATCTATAGATTGATAATTCATACTTGACTCATTTTATTGATTATTTCCGTTGGATTTTCTGATTGAAATACTTCAGATCCTGCAACTAGTATATTTGCTCCTGCATCAACGACATCTTTAGCATTATGTAATTTTACTCCACCATCACATTGTATGGATACTTTATCTGTTAAATTTTTTTTATCAATAAATGAACGAATTTCCTTAATCTTATCTATTGATTCTGGTATAAATTTTTGTCCAGCAAATCCTGGTTCTACAGACATTACTACTACATAGTCAATAAGGTCCATATATTTTTTAATAATCGTAAAGGGAGTTTTAGGTTTAATAGCAATTCCACATAGTAAATTAGCGCGTTTAATTTTGTTTATTATAAGTTTTGGAGGGAATGTAAATCGTGACTCTGAAGCTTCAATATGGAATGATATTCCATCAGCGCCTGCATTAATGAATGAATCAATCATTTCAAATGGATTACTAACCATCAAATGAACATCAAAAAATAATTTTGAATGTTTTCTAATGTTTTTAACAATCCCAGGACCAAAAGATAGGTTTGGAACAAATTGTTGATCCATAATATCAAGATGGAGCCATGTTGCACTAGAATTATTACAATAACCTAATGCTTTTTCTAGATTAGAAAAATCTGCTGCAAGCAATGAGGGTGCAACTACAATTTTTGGCTTATTTTCCGTCCCCATAGACTAAATACATATTACAACTTAATTTTTTCCAAAAAAAAGGAATTGTTGAAATAAAGTGTAGGTTTTTTTAATTTTAGACCGACTGGTCGGTTTATGGATAAAAGTATAAAAGATCAAAAAAAAGAACAGATTTTAGCATCTGCCCTCACTGTAATGACTAACAAAGGTTATTTTGGGAGTACTATGGATGATATTGTAGAAGAATCTCAGATGAGTAAAGGAGCTATTTACCACTACTTCAAATCTAAGAAAGAAGTGTATTTAGCGGTAATTGACTATTGGGAAAAAAAGTATACAGCTATTCTTGGTGAAGAGGTTAATCAACAAAAAAGTTCATTAGGTGCATTAAAAAAATTATTCCAAACATTTGCGAAACAATTGGAAAAAGATCCAACCCCTTTTCAATGTTTATCAACTTTTTGGTCTATTTCTCGTCATGATGAAGATTTTAGAAAATCAATGCAAAAAGTCTACAATCGTTTCCAAAAGTTTGTTGAGTTAATTATAGTTAAAGGTATTGAAAATAAAGAATTCAAAAAAATTAATCCAAAAATTGCTTCCCTATCATTAATCTTGAATATTGAGGGAATTTTCTGGTTTACTCTGTATGATACAAAATCTGTAAAAGCTTCAAGTTATATGAATACAATTTCAGATTCTATTTTGAATGCATACACAATAGATAAGGGATAATAATATGTCAGAACAAGAAAATACAACAACAGTAAGTGATAATAAAACCACAGACAATCCAAAAGATAAAACAAATGGATTAGCAAACGGCGGGATGCCTAATCTTAATATGATTAAATCTGGCGGTAGATTTTTAACCACAAGAGTGGGTGAGAATAAGATTTTTTGTAAAGAATTATTTTCAGATGATGAAAAAGCTATTTATGAATTAATGTCAGATTTTGCTGAAAATGAATTATTACCAATAGCTCATGATAAACTAGAAGAAAAAAATGAAGAACTAGTTCGTAAGCTTTTAAAGAAAATGGGTGAATTAGGATTATTGGGAGTGGATGTTCCTGAGAAATATGGTGGTTCTGCTATGAGTAAAACAGGAATGTGTATTCTAGCTGAGGGAATTGCTAAAGGCGGTAACTCATCTTTTGCTACTGTTTGGAGTGTTCACACTTCTATTGGAAGTTTAGGAATTATTTGGTATGGAAATGATGCACAAAAAGAAAAGTGGCTTCCTGGAATTTGTACTGGAGAAAAAATGACTGCATTTGGATTAACTGAACCTGAAGCTGGATCTGATGCTACTAATTCAAAAACTACAGGTGTATTATCTGATGATGGTAAACACTATATAGTGAATGGTCAGAAAATTTTTATTTCTAATGGAGCATGGGCAGATGTATTTACGGTTGCACTCAAGATTGATGGAAAATTTTCATCTATCGTTATTGAAAAAGGTACTCCTGGATTTGAGATTGGTGCAGAAGAAAAGAAAATGGGGATGCATGGATCTTCTACAGTACCATTGTACTTCAAAGATTGTAAAGTTCCCGTTGAAAATCTACTTGGTGATGTTGGTGAAGGCGCAGGTCCAGCATTTTGTGGATTAAATATTGGAAGATTTAAACTCGGAGCATCTGCTATTGGTGGTCAAATGCTTGGAATCCAAGAAGCAGCAAAATATGCTAAAGAACGAAAAGCTTTTGGCCAGAGTATTGCAAATTTTGGTTCTATAAAAGAAAAACTTGGTGATTGCGTAGTAAGAGTATATACCTTGGATAGTATGTGTTATAATACTATTGGACAACAAGAGGATGCAATTAGTGAGTTAGATGAAAATGATCCTGAATATTATGCTAAACAGGGGGATACCACTGAGAGATTTATTGCTGAAAATTCTATTGTCAAAATATATGGTAGTGAGGGAAGTAGAGAAGTTGTCGATCATTGCTTACAGATTTTTGGTGGATACGGTTTCATCGAAGAATATCCTATGGCACGTGCATATCGTGATGAACGTATTAATCGCATTTGGGAAGGAACAAACGAAATTAATAGAATGCTTTGTGGCAGAGATATAATTACAAAAACTCTTACTGGAGAACTAGGTTTTAGAGAATATCTTGCCCATGTAAATGATTATTGTTCCAATGATGTTGATAGTGGGTATGTTGGAGATTATAAAGCAGAAGTAGAGTGTGTTGAAGCATCAAAAGCTATTTACGCATTGGCACTAAATGAGGCTCTTAGCAAATATGGTCAGGATATCGGTATTGAACAAGTCTTAATGGAAAAACTTGCCGATATTTTAATATTTTCTTATGTAGCGGATAGTACATTAAGTAGGGTACTTCAGAATAGCTATAAAGTTGATGAATTACCCGGTCTTTGTGTACAAGCATATGTTGCTGAAAACGGTATGAAAGTTATGGGATATGCTCAAAAAATATTTAATAGTATTTTTGATAGTAATATTCCAAACGATATTCAAGATAAACTTGATAAATTAGGTAAAAGATTAATCATGAATACCGATACTATTAAAATGAAGAAAATTATTGGAGAAAAAACTGTAGAAGTAGGCGGTTATCCGATTAAAAATTTTTAAAAAGGAGTTTAGAAAATGAATAAAGCTGTTATTGTTGATGGTGTTAGATCACCTATAGGGACCAAGGGAAGTGCATTAATTGGTACTAGACCTGATGAGATTGCTGCTCAGGTTATTAAAGGATTGTTAAATCGTAATGAAAATTTAGATGTTAATGCTATTGAAGATGTATCATTGGGATGTGCTTTCCCTGAAGGGCCTACTGGTATGTTGGTTGCTAGGGGTGCTTCAGTTTTAGCTGGTATCCCAGATACTGCCGCTGCAAATGTTATTAACAGGTATTGTGGTTCAGCAATGACTTCATTGCATCTGATAAGTAGCGCTATCGAAGCTGGTGATATTCAAGTGGGTATTGCTGGTGGCGTTGAAGACATGTTTACAATTCCTCAAGGTGGTTTTGCTCCTGATTTTAACGTCAAACTTGCTGAAGATGATTATTATATATCAATGGGAGAAGGTGCTGAATTACTTGCTAGTGAGTTAAATATTTCTAGAGAAGAACAAGAAGACTTTGCTATCAATTCGCATGAAAAAGCATTGGCTGCTCAGGAAGCTGGCAAATTTGATAATGAAATTATTCCAATTGACTTAGAAGATGGTTCAAAGTTTGAAAAAGATAATGGACCAAAAACTCCTGATGTTGAGAAAATTAAATCTTTACGACCAGCCTTCAGGGAAGATGGTACTGTTACAGCTGCTACAAGTAGTCCATTTTCAATTGGTGCATCTGCTATGCTTCTAACGAGTGAAGAATATGCAAAGAATAATGGATTACAAATTAGAGCTTCTATTGAAGGTAGAGCGGTTGCAGGAGTTAACTGGAGAATGTTTGGATCAGGTCCAGTACCAGCTACAGCTAAAGCTTTAAAAAATACCGGCTTAACTATGGATGATATTGATACAATGGAAATTAATGAAGCTTTCGCTGCTCAATCTCTGTATTGTATAAAAAAAGCAGATTGGGATATAAATAAAGTAAATCTAAATGGAGGAGCGGTCGCTTTAGGTCATCCACTTGGAATTTCTGGTACTAGAATTATTACTACGCTACTTAATGTAATGGAACAACAAGATCGATCTATGGGTCTTGCAACCATGTGTGTAGGTACTGGTCAAGGGATTACTACAATTATTAAAAGGGGTTAATTATATATGTCTATTGAAATTAAAAAATGTGCTGTATTAGGCGCTGGAGTTATGGGTGCACAAATTGCTGGCCATCTATCAAATGCAGGAATTCCGTCTTTACTATTTGATATTAATGATGAATTAGCAAGAAAAGGAGTTGATGGATTAAAAAGTCTTAAACCAGCACCACTATTTGATAAAAAGAATGCTTCTTTGATTACACCGTGTACTTACGATAATGATTTAGAAAAACTAGTTGAATGTGATTTAATTATTGAAGCAGTTGCAGAGAGAATTGAAATTAAACATGATGTTTATAAAAAATTATTACCTCATCTAAAAAAGGATGCAATTATAACATCAAATACATCAGGTATCCCTTTAGCGAATCTCGTTGAAGTTCTTCCTGATGATATTCAAGAAAGATTTCTAATTACTCATTTTTTCAATCCTCCTAGATATTTAAAGCTATTAGAATTGGTTAAAGGAAAAAAGACATCTGAGGATGTTTACAATGCAGTTGCTGATTTTGGGGAGACTGTTTTAGGTAAGGGCATTGTTCACGCAAAAGATACTCCAGGGTTTATCGGAAATAGACTTATTAATGCAGGGGGTAGGCTTGTTCTGGAGAAAGCATTAGAAATGGGATTATCAGTTGAAGATGTAGATGCCCTTAGTGGAACTTTGGTTGGCAATGCAAAAAGCGCATATTTTAGAACTCAAGATATTGTTGGTTTAGATACAGCGCTTAATGTATCCAATAATATGTATGAAAGAGTTACAACAGAAAGCGAAGAAGAAAGACAAAAATTTAAGGCACATGAACTTTTAGTAAAGCTTGTTGAAGATGGAAGATTAGGTCAAAAAACAGGTTCAGGATGGTACAAAAAAGAAGGAAAACAGATTCTTTCACTAGATTTTGATACTATGGAATATACGCCTACTAAAAAGAGTAGATTTGATACAATTAGAGTAGGAAAAGGTATTAAAAATCTGAAGAAAAGATTAGAAGCAATAACATTCTTAGATGATAAAGGAGCAAAATTTTTGTGGGAATGTAATGCTCCAATGTTAACCTATACTGCAGAAATGATTCCAGAGATTGCTGATAGTATTATTGAGATTGATAATACTATGAAATGGGGTTTTACAAGACAAATAGGAACATTTGAATCTTGGGACGCTATTGGCGTTGAAAGATCTGTTGAAAAAATGAAAGCGGAAAATAGAAAAGTCCCTGCTTGGGTTGAAGAAATGCTTGCTTCAGGAAGAAAATCATTTTATGAAACTCAAAATGGAAAAATGACTTATTGGTGTCCACTAAAAAAGAAAGCATTGGAATATAAACCAAGTAAAAAGACATTAAATCTCAATTTATATAAGAATTCTAAGCATACTTTGAAAAGAGACTGGAGTGCCAGTATTCATGATATTGGAGACGGTGTATTAAATGTAGAATTTCATTCTATTTTTGTTCCACAAATGAATCCTATTGATCGATCAATGGTTGAAATTATGTCTCATGCTATGGATTTACTTGACACTGGAAAATATAAAGGCCTTGTTGTTGGTCACCAAGGAGACAATTGGTCTGCAGGAGCAAATGTCAATGATTTTAAGATAGCTATAGATACAGATAATCTACATGTAATGGAGGTTGGTACTAAACAAATGCAAGATTTAACTCAAAGAATTAGACATTCAAAGCATCCAGTAGTTGCTTGTCCATTTAATTTTGCATTGGGTGGTGGTTTAGAGTTTTATGCTTGTTCCAATCATTCAGTTGCATCCGGAGAGCTTTATGCTGGTTTAGTTGAAGCAGGTGTAGGACTTGTACCTGGTGCAGGCGGTCATTTAAGAGTAATTCTTAATTTGCTTGAAAATAATGATGCTAAAAATGTTAATATGCTTATTGCTAGAAAAGCTGTTGAAGTAATTAATCCATTAAGTGTATCTCGAAGTGCGACTGACGCAGTAAAGAAAGGCTTTCTTAGAAAAAGCGATACCATATCAATGAATTCTGATCACTTATTAGCAATTGGAAAGCAAAAAGTTCTTGAAATGAGTGATAATGGTTATAAGCCTCCAAAATATAGAGATGATCTAACGATGCCTGGAATGCCTCTTAGAACAATGGTTCAAGTAAATACTAAAATGATGAGAGCACAAGGCAAAATATCTGAACATGATGAATTCATTGCTTTAAAGACTGCTGATATCATCAGTGGCGGTAAGAAAGGCGGTATTATGTCAAAGGTTGATGAACAATATATATTAGATATTGAAAGAGAAGCTTTTATGTCTTTAGCTGGTGAAACTAAGACTCAAGAACGTATTAATCATTTTTTAAAAACTGGTAAACCCCTCAGAAACTAGATTTTTTATTAAGATTTCTTTTTCAAAAGAATCCTGTTTTTTGTAAATTCTGCACCAAAATCTAATCACTAGAGGATAGAAAAATATGGTAAAATGGTCCAAAAAAGCATTCGTTGATCACATAAATAAAACATGTGAAAATGATGTAGCTATGATATGTTTAGAGTTAATTGATTTTTCAGAAAAAACATCAGATGAATTATCATGGGGTACAGGAGATGATTTTGGAACAATGACATATAGATGTAATTCTGACCATGGATTGTTACCATTGTTTAGATTATCGTCAAATGGAAAGATCAACCTTCAACTAAATTTCTTAAGAGGTAAAAATTTACACAAACAAGTTCTTCAAGATATGATTATTAAATTTGAATCTAATTTTTTAAGAGACTATGATGAAGAATCCTATCCTTCTGATTCTTATGAGCCGTTAGAAGATTTAATCTGTACTAATAAACAATTGCATTCATTCATGAAGACTATTGAAGGATGTACTTACAGATTAAAGCAATAAATGAATCTTAAAGTAAAATCAAAAAAGATAAATGATTTCACTTATGAACTCTCTATCTCTGCTGCATGGAAAGATATTAAGAGTGATTTTGAATCTTCTAAGAAAAAAGTCGCAAAAGAAACAAAAATATCTGGTTTTAGAAAAGGTAAAATTCCAGAAAATATTCTTATGTCCCAATATTTACCAAATGTTGAATTAGCATTCATACAAGATTTTTGTGAAAAATATTATATTTTATCTTTACAAAAAGAAAAATTAAATCCCATTAACCAAGCTAATTTGAAAGATATTGATTTTTCATATGAAAATGATCTTTCTTTCAAAGCTGAATTTGAAATAGAACCTAAAATCTCACTTCCTAAATTTAAAAAGGATATGGTTTCTGTAGAAAAAGTGAATTTTATTTCCAATGATAAAGAAGTTGAAGATACAATTAATAATATTTTAATGTCACAAAGCGAAATTAAAAAAATTGATAAAGGATCTGAAGATGGAGATTTTATGTTAGCTGACTTTCAAGAAATCGATTCTTCTGGTCTTCCTATTATAGGGCAAAAGACTGAGAAAAAATTTATTTCTATTGGACAAGAACCTATTACTGGAGCGAATAAAGAAATTCTATTAAACAAAAATGTCGGAGACGAAGTCAGGGTGAGTATTGATTCAGAAAATGGTAATAAAATCTTTAAAGTTTCAATTCATTCTATTGAAAGAAGGATTCCACCTAAATTAGATGAGGATTTTGTTAAGAAAGTAGATCCAAATTGTGATGGTGTTGATCAATGGAAGACAAACATTAAAGAAAGTATTCAAAAAGAATATGAAAAAAAATCTGAAGAAATGTTTAATTCTGGAATAATTGATCAATTTATTAAAATGGTTAATCCTATTCTTCCTCCTTCTATGTTTGATTCATATCTAGAAAATATTGTTAATGAAGTTAAAGCCAGTCCGCAAGGAAGTAATCTTGAAGAAAATACAATAAGAGAACAATATAAAACTTTTGCTGAAAATAATTTAAAATGGTTTCTAATGAGAAAAACTATTATTCAAGATTTAAAATTTGAAATCAAAAATGATGAAATAGAAACTTTTATTTCTGATGCTATTAAAAACAATCAAGATCAAAAGGCTGAAATTGAAAGATTTTATAAAAAAGAATCTAATCGAAATAAGTTATCAGATGATCTTCTTGATAGCAAAGTGCTAGATTTATTAAAGGACAATTCAAAGATCGTGGAAAAAGATATGGAAACTTCCGATTTGCACCACCATCATAATCACTAAATAATTATGGAAAAATTTACTGGATTAATTGGCATATTTACTTTGTTGGGTATTGCTGTTCTTTTATCCAACAATAGAAAAAAAATTAATTTGCGCACTGTTTTTTCAGGAATAGCATTACAATTTGTCCTTGCTTTTTTTATACTCGGTACTTCATTTGGTGATCCTATTTTTAGAGCATTAGATAATGCTATTACTACGCTAGTTAGTTTTTCAGATGCTGGTAGTACTTTTCTTTTTAGATCTTATGCTCCTGATATTGGATATTCTCCATCTTTAGAGAATTTTGCATTTCGTACATTACCAACAATTATCTTTTTTTCAAGCTTAATAAGTGTCTTATATCATTTTGGAATAATACAAAAAATTGTAAAAATGTTTGCAAAAATATTTCAAAAAACAATGTTTATCAGTGGAACAGAATCACTAAGCGTTTCGGGAAATATTTTTCT
>ENA-UPTF01000209-UPTF01000209.1-marine-metagenome-genome-assembly--contig:-NODE-209-length-41966-cov-3.464967_pt1 | contig 41966 bp, 42 predicted proteins | sample MGYA00238166_ERZ767019 | MGnify/ENA primary metagenome ERZ767019 (study PRJEB28930, sample SAMN06266391) | marine metagenome | isolation source: Sea water from 250 m depth | place: Atlantic Ocean | study... | reverse complement strand
TAACCAAGAATTGAGCCGGATCAAGCTCCAGACCAGAATCACGGACTGTCTTTTCAGACAAGGCTTTCTTTAACTCAGGAAGTCCGCCTGCAGGCGAGTAACGGTGATATTTGGTGTCCCCACAAGCAGTGACAGCAGCCTGGACTATGTGAGGTGGCGTCGCGAAATCAGGTTCTCCAGCCCCGAACCCGATGACGTTCTGACCCTCAGCTTTCAGGGCTTTCGCCTTCGAATCAACGGCTAGCGTCGCGGATTCGGCGATCTGTCCGACGGCGGACGAAACTCTGTTATTCACGGATAGGCTCCTAAAGGCTTGGGATCTAACTCAAATGGCCCACCGACATAGTGGCAGGCGATGAGCGCAACCGAAACTTCAATTTCTCTTCCCGCCGGATTACTTCCTAAAGATGGCCGTTTCGGATCGGGTCCGTCGAAAGTTCGACAGGAAGCTATCAGCGCCCTTTTCGAGCTCGCTCCTAACTATCTCGGTACTAGCCACCGCCAGAAGACCGTTAGAGATCATGTGTCGCGACTGCGAAATGGGCTGTCTAGTTTGTTCCAACTGCCGGCCGATTGGGAAGTTATTTTAGGCAACGGTGGGACAACTCTGTTCTGGGACGCGGCTTCTTTCGGCCTGATCGAATCAGTAAGTCAGCACTTAGCTTTTGGAGAATTTTCTTCAAAATTCGCAACCGTTGTACAAAAAGCACCGCACCTCGGGGAGCCAGAAATAATCAGCAGTGAACCGGGTACTTGTCCTTCAGCCGTGTCTTCGAATGTCGACACTTACGCCCTCACCCACAATGAAACTTCTACAGGTGTAATGGCACCTTTAGGTCGACCAAGTAATGACGGCCTAGTGCTCGTTGACGCTACATCTGCGGCCGGAGCTATTTCTTGGGATCCAAACGAAGTCGATTGTTACTATTTCGCGCCCCAGAAGGCGCTCGCTTCGGACGGTGGTCTATGGCTCGCTGCTTGTTCCCCTGCGGCTCTTGAACGGATCGAACGACTGTCTTCTGCTGATCGTTGGTCCCCTGCCGGGCTGGATCTCGGCATCGCCCTCGCAAACTCTCGGCAACAACAGACCTACAACACTCCGAGCCTCGCAACGATCTTCTTAGCGGCAGAAACGGTCGAATGGATCAATAAGTCCGGCGGACTCCCGTGGGCTGAACAACGATGCTTGCAAAGCAGCGGGATCATCTACCGATGGGCGACCGACCGTTCTTTTGCTCAACCATTTGTAGTAGACGCTGACCAGCGATCTCCCGTCGTCTGCACAGTCGACTTCGAAGGGGTCGACGCGGATACGGTCAGTGCTGTCCTTCGAGCGAATGGCATCATCGACACCGAGTCGTATCGAAAACTTGGCCGAAATCAATTGCGGCTAGCTACGTTCCCTTCGGTAGACCCTGAGGATGTTGAAGCCCTGTGCGCTTGCATCGACTACATCGTGGATGCTTTGGATTAGCTAGTCCGAAGCGACATGATCTCGTCAATATTGTCAGCTAGTTACATGGCTTAAAATTGTTTTCCAGCCCCTGAGTCAGTTCATATACGACTGGTCGGGGTAAATCGAGAGCAGTCTTGCCGCTGACTGTTGCCGGGCCAACACACTTTGCCAACATTCAGAAGGATCACAGGTCAACTCGTCGGGTGTCGAGTCGAAAGTCCACCAGGCCCCTTCTTCTATCTCCATACGCAGTTGGCCCGGACTCCACCCTGCGTATCCAAAGTAGAAGCGGACTTTGTCTATATCTATTTCGGTCAAATTCATATCTGCTTCAAGATCTAACATCGAGATTTGCTCACTTATCTTGCTTGAGCCACTCCCAGCAGAAGATGTGGGTAGCAAGGCCAGCAAAGCATCCGGCTGAACCGGTCCGCCCACGAAAACTGTCGGGGAGGACACCTCCGATGTCAACCAAGTCGGCAGCAGCGATTCAAGTGACTCCGTAGAAGGACGATTAAGGACTACGCCTAAAGACCCCTCCGGACCGTGTTCAATCATCAATACGACTGATCTACGAAAGTTCGGATCCTCCAATTGCGGTGTTGCGACGAGAAGGGAGCCCCGATGGGGTGCGACTATGGGTGTGACTAGCGGCTCTGCCACGTCACTAGAGCTTTGGTCGTCCAACAGGCAGCATTGAAACTAATGAACTCCGGTTCGTTTATTTGACGTCGCCACCTGAAGCTTCAGTCACATCCTGTTTTCCTGCTGTTATCCAAGGCATCATTGCCCTCAGTTCGGCTCCTACAGCTTCAATCGGGTGTTCTTTGCCTTCCTCTACGAGACGCTTGTAGTTGGGGAGGCCGTTTCGATTCTCTTCAATCCACTCGTTCGCGAAAGTACCATCTTGGATTTCTGCAAGGATGCGCTTCATTTCTGCACGAGTTTCATCGGTAACAATTCGGGGACCTCGAGTTAAGTCACCGTATTCAGCTGTAGTCGATATCGAATACCGCATACCTGCGATTCCGGCTTCATAGATAAAGTCCACTATGAGTTTCACTTCATGCAAGGTTTCGAAGTACGCGGACTCAGGCTGATATCCGGCCTCAACGAGGGTGTCATATCCGGCGCGAATTAGTTCCGTCAAACCACCGCAGAGCACAACTTGTTCACCGAACAGGTCTGTCTCCGTTTCTTCGGCGAAGGTGGTAGTCAAAACGCCGCCTCGGGTGCCACCGATTCCCTTGGCGTAAGCGAGAGCATCATTTAATGCATTGCCTGTCGCATCTTGATGAATAGCGACAAGGGCGGGAACTCCTCCACCTTCCGCGTAAGTTCGACGAACGTTATGACCAGGCCCCTTAGGAGCAATCATCCAGACATCAACATCATCAGGCGGTTGAATTTGGTCGAAGTGAATATTAAATCCGTGAGAGAAAGCTATGGCATTTCCGGCCGACAAGTTTGGTGCGATGTGTTCCGAATAAATGGATGCCTGTTCTGTGTCAGGAAGGGCCATCATCATCACGTCGGCCCTTTGAGCTGCCTCAGCGATGCTGAGCACGGGGAGTCCTTCAGCCTCAGCTTTCGCGGTTGAAGATGATCCTTCGCGAAGACCTACTACCACGGTGACCCCACTGTCGCGAAGGTTTAAAGCATGGGCATGTCCTTGTGAGCCGTAGCCCATAATTGCGACGGTTCGGTTAGCAAGGTGACTCAAATCCGCATCGTTTTCGTAATAAATGGTGGCTGGCATCAGTGTGCTCCTAATTAGCAAAAGCCGTTTTTCGGCTTGAGATCCGTTCGTTTCTTAGAGTAATTCTCAGCCACCAAGGTGGCCTAGTGCAATCCGTCCCGTTCGTTGAAGCTCAATTATTCCGAATTTACGCAACGCTGTCTCGCAAAGATCAAGCTCAGTTGGGTGGGCGTGGACACTGACTATTAGTTCTTCTTCATTTGAATCGACCACGGAGCCCCCGAACTGATCAATTACTTGTCGCATAGCCGCAGCATCACTTGACGCGACCCGAGCAAGCATCAACTCTCGTTCGACCGAAGACCCAGGCTGTAACTCGGTGATATCCAAAACATTCACCAGCTTGTCGAGTTGCTTGGCTATTTGCGTTGCATCCGTATTGTGGACATCTACGACGATGCTAATTCGACTTCGTGACGGGTCATCGGTCGGTGCGACGGCAAGGGAGAAAATATTGAAACCCCGTCGACTAAATAACCCTGCTATGCGAGCCAAGACCCCGAACCTATTCTCAACCAGAACCGACAAAATGTGAAGGTTCTGCTCACCCTTGGCGGCAGCTGCGTCTGTCATGAAGGCGCCGAACCCTTTGCCTTGGCATCAGCGTCACCTTCTGGCCCAAGAATAATGTCGTCGTTTGATCCTCCGGCAGGAACCATCGGATAAACCTTCTCGAATGCGTCCACCCGAAAGTCGATAACAACGGGTCGGTCATTGATTGCATTTGCTTTCTCGATCGCAGATAGCACCTCTTCAGCGGACTCAACTCGAATACCCGCACATCCCATCGCTTCCGCCCAGCCGACATAGTCAGGGTGGTCTGGGCTTAAGTAAACCTCGCTGTAGCGCTCGTCATAAAATAACTCCTGCCATTGTCTAACCATGCCCAGATAGGCATTATTCAAGATTGCGATCTTGACGGGAATGTTCTCAGCTGCGGCGGTAATGAGTTCCTGTGCGGTCATTTGGAAACAGCCATCACCATCAATAGCCCACACTGTTCTATCCGGTTGACCTGCCTTCGCCCCAATTGCAGCAGGCACGGCAAACCCCATAGTCCCAAGACCCCCGGAATTAACCCATGTGTACGGGTGGTCAAATTTCCAAAATTGACTTGCCCACATCTGGTGCTGACCGACCCCGGCCACCACGATGGTGTCATCTGGCGTGTTGTCTCGCAGTTGTTCAAGCACAAACTGAGGCTTGAGCGGGAACACACTATCAGCTTGTTCATACTGCAGAGGATGCTGCTCTTGCCAACCGCTGATGGTTGATTTCCATTCCGAGCGGTCGACCTCGGACCCACCCGAAGTTTCATATTCCTCAATTAATGCCTCTAGGGCGTGGAGCGCGTCTCCCTGTATCGCTACATCAGGGAGTCGAACTTTGCCATGCTCGGCGGGATCTATATCCACATGAATGATCTTGGCATCAGGAGCAAAAAATTCGGTGTTCCCAGTAACCCTGTCATCGAAACGCGCTCCGAGGTTGATTAACAGGTCGGACCGCTGGAAAGCCATGACCGCTGTGTAATTCCCATGCATACCTGGCATCCCAAGGCAAAGCGGATCTCGATCTGGGAACACTCCGCGTGCCATCAAAGTCGTAGCCACATGAATGCCGGTTAAGTCGACGAATCGTTTCAAGGCGTCTGCAGCGTGAGCTTTGAGTAATCCTCCTCCTGCGTATATAACCGGTTTCTCGGCGGCGCGAATGAGCTCTACCGCTTCACTAATTTTGTCTGCGTCCACACCGGTAATCGGGTTGTACCCGGGCAAATCAATTGCGTCCGGCCAATACCATTCCATGATTTCGTTACTGACGTCTTTAGGAACATCTATCAGTACTGGGCCTGGTCGACCCGTGGTGGCTATATGAAATGCTTCTTTGACTATTCTCGGTATATCTGCAGGATCGGTAACCAAGTAGTTGTGCTTGGTCACCGCCATCGTGATGCCGGTCGTATCGCATTCTTGAAAAGCGTCTGACCCAATTGAACCAAGGGCAACTTGCCCTGTGATAGCCACCATGGGTATTGAGTCCATGTAGGCATCGCAGAGGGGCGTCACAATATTGGTGGCAGCGGGGCCACTAGTGACAATCGCTACGCCTGGCTTCCCAGTAACGTGCGCATAGCCTTGAGCCATGTGACCAGCACCTTGTTCGTGCCGGACTAAAACGTGGCGAATTTTCGAATCGAGGATTGGGTCGTATACGGGCAGGATCGCTCCACCAGGAAGACCGAACATGACCTCAACGTCACACATCTCAAGACTCTTTACGAGAGCTTGAGCGCCGGTCAGTTCCATGGGTCTTCTCCTAATAACAGATTCGAAATTTCGTTGGCGGTGGAATTTGGGTACAGCCCGTAAACGGAAATGGTCCCCTAGGGGACCATTAACAAGCGGGATCGAATGACCCGCTTACGCGGGTACTACGAGAAAGCGAGTAAAGCGAGACTGGTCCGTATCTGATCGCACGAAACCATTTTGGCGGCGTGAAATGCCAGTCGCAACTTCAGAAGGCAGAACTCTCTGCGGTTTCACGAACTCACAGCTAGATTCAAGAGCCGATGACACGGCTGTCAGGCACCACGCGCTTCATGTTTTTGGCCTTTGTAACGATCGCTGTAATCGCGATATTGCAAACCTCCACCCCAATTTCTGAGAGTTCTATTGACCGGCGAGCAGAAATTTGGTGGCAGTCAAACACAGAGACTTCAACTCAATCACAAGATTCCAGAGAATTTATACTTTCCAACGAACCTTGCCCTAACAACATTCCTTTGCTCGAACCAAAGCAAGTCGATGTTGTCGACCTGGAGTTGACTCTTTTTCTTGACTTACCTGGGGCTATCGCTTTGGCCTTCCTTGATGCTGAAAATGGTTTCGTGGCTGAAAGGAACGGCCTCGTTTATGCGTTTGATTCTGAGGGCGTATTGGCTGAGCCTGTCATTGACATCACTTCTGACACCAGCAATGAAATGGATCAGGGGCTATTGGGGTTAGCGATTTCCCCCGACAAGAACTGGTTGTACCTCAATCGAACTGACTTGCGCGGTTCGAGCGTGGTAACGGCTCATTCTTTGCAGTTGGGTATGTCAAATCCAGGAACAGGGGTGGAAATCATCGTTGTCGATCAACCATCAGCGATGCACAATGGTGGTGACCTGGCCTTTGATTCTGAAGGCCGTTTGTTTGTGTCTTTCGGCGATGGAGGGGGCTTGGGGGACCCTAATGGTCATGGTCAGGATCTTTCGACGCCTTTGGGGGCTGTGCTACGTCTCGATGTGAACCCGGACCGGTGGCCACCTCACAAACCAGCGGTTGGAAATCCAGATCTTGGTCCCGGTTCTGATCCTCGGATTTGGGTCAGCGGTGTTCGGAACCCTTTTCGTTTCTCATTCGACGAAACCACCGGTGACCTTTGGCTCACGGATTTGGGTCAACAATGCGTTGAAGAGCTAAACATTTTGGCCTCAGCAGACGCTGGCGCCAATTTGGGTTGGAATCTCGTTGAAGGCTCCCGTCCGTTCCTCGGGGCAGATAGCTCGTCTCTGCGCAGCCCAAATTTTGAGTATCGCCACGGACGGGGTCGTTGCGCGATCATCGGCGGATTCGTTGTCCATGGTGGACCCCACCCGATTCTTGAGGATCGTTACCTGTTTACTGATATGTGCGGGGCACAGTTGATGGCTTTGAAGTTGGACGAGAGCCCATCGGTACTGGCACTCCCCCTACATGCAGCGCAGCCTGTAGCTTTTGCTGCTGGTCAAGCTCAAGATCTTTATCTCATCGACCTTGCCAGCGGTGTATGGCAGATACGCCGCAAAGAGTGAGTCAGGTTGTTTCGCCGAACCCCACATGACCGCGCCATTTTGGTTGTAGCGCTGCCCGCTTTTGGCGCATTGATCGCTGAGCCCATTTATGTGTTGACCGATACGGCAATAGTCGGTCATATCAGTACCGAGGCGCTCGCTGGCCTCGCAGTCGCAGCCGCGATTTTGTTAACCGTCTTTTCCATGCTCATCTTTTTGGCTTATGGCACCACGGGAATAGTCGGTCGCCTTCTCGGTTCAGGCCAACATCGAGAAGCTGCTACGCAGGGTATCCAAGCGGTGTGGCTCGCCATTTTCTCGGGTGCTGTCGTCACGGTCGGCATAGCGATCTGGTCGGGAGCCTTGGTGGACCTGTTTGAACCAAGTGCTCTCGTACGAAAAGAGGCATTGACGTATTTAAGAATTAGCTTGGTCGGACTGGTCGGACAGCTCATCGTGATGAGCGGAACCGGCTACCTGAGAGGTCTGCAGGATACGCGCACTCCCCTAATGGTGGCCATCGCCGGGGCGCTGATAAATCTAGGGCTGGAACTGGTTTTGGTTTTCATCTTTGATTTAGGTATCGCCGGGTCGGCCTGGTCGACGGTGGTTGCTCAGTGGCTATGTGCTTTGGCATATCTGGCTGTCATTTCCCGAGCATCACGAAAGCTCAGGGCACCCGTTCGGCCTGATTTTCGACGTCTCTTCCGCTACGCCCGCGTTGGATTCCATTTGTTCGTGCGCACCAGTGCTCTACGCGCGTCATTTCTGCTGGCCGCTGCTATAGCGGCACGAAAGGGCACCACACAATTAGCGGCACATCAGATCAGTATTGAAGTATGGAGCCTGCTCGCGTTGGGCTTGGATTCAGTGGCCATTGCCGGTCAAGCGTTGATCGCGAAGTTTTTGGGTGCCGGTCAGGTCGAAAGCGCTAAAGCCGCTAGCCGCCGGATGATCGGCTTAAGTGTGCAGCTCGGATGCGTAGGTGGCGCCCTGCTCCTGGCTGCCCGTTCGCCAATTGCGAAGTTATTTACTAACGATCCAAGCGTGGCAGAGTTAACCGGGTTTCTTTTTATTTTTGTCGCTCTAAGCCAGCCTTTGAATGCTCTGGTATTTGGGATTGACGGGATCCTGATCGGTGCGGGAGATCTCCGGTTCTTGGCATGGGCAATGATCGGTACCTTCGCCGGGTTCGCTCTGTGCGCGTTTGCTACCACGAATCTGGGGATGGGTTGGCTATGGGCCTGTCTGGTCGCCTTAATGATCTTCCGGGGCGCAGTCGTATGGGGCAGATTCAAACAAGAAGGCTGGATTCGCGTTGGCGTCGAATAACACTCCGCCAACCATTGGACCAGATCTAGTGCTACAAACTTGTACTGCAAACGGAGATAGAGGTTCCTATGCCATCGATCGAAGCGATCGAGGACATCGGCAGTCGTCATCAGGCGCGCCTGAAAGCGGCAGCCCTAGGGTCCTGCCAAAATTTATTGAAGGCTGGGGCAACTAGGCGGGGTCGACGCATCATTTCCGAAACCGTGGGCGTAGCTGAGAGCAGGGTCCTTGAGTGGGTCAACAAGGCGGATCTAATGCGAATAAACGGTATCTCTACCCGGTATGCCCAACTACTAGAGGCTGCCGGAGTCGACTCAATTCGTAAACTTCGAAAACGTAGACCTGCGCACCTGCACCAATCACTAGTCACCGAAAACGCAACGCGTCGAAAAAGACTAGTTAATCGTCTGCCTTCGAAAAAAGAGGTCAGCGCCTGGGTCAAACAGGCCAAGAAACTTCCTCAAATAGTCAAATAAATTTATTGGGGAAGCTCAACCCCGGCGCTGTCGAAGAATCGATGAGACTGCTTTACCGTCAGCTTGCCCCTTTGACGCTTTCATAACAGCCCCTACAAACACGCCCTGGACCTTTTCTTCGCCATCGCAGAACTTCTCCCACGCGTCCGGATTCTCCGCTATAGCTGCATCAACCATCTTTTCTAGCTCGGTCGAATCCATTGATTCGAATCCATGTTTCTTAGCTATCGAGGTGGGGTCGAGCCCACTTTCGACCATTTCGGCAAGAATCTGTTTGCTCTGCGTAGCAGTTAACGCACCCACCTGTTCCATCTCAATCAATTCAGCAAAATGAGCGGGATCGAGTTTTTCTGCTCCATCAATTGCCAGGTTCTGGACTGCATGATTGATGGCTCGGCCGGCATTAGCACCAAGGTCTACGGCGTTCGAAACTAACCGCGTCAGTCCCTTACTCACGACAGTGGCAGCGGTTTCCATATCAACCTCAGCAAGAGCGACGAGCTTTTCTCTCTGCCGTGCCGGTAGTTCCGGCATAGCTGCCGCTATTTCGTTGATCCACCCTCTGTCAGGGTTGAGCAGCACGAGGTCCGGTTCCGGAAAATAACGGTAATCGTTAGCTTCTTCTTTCGATCGTAGGGTGTGTGTTCTCCCATCTTCGGACCAATGGCGGGTTTCTTGTCTCGGTTCTTCGCCAGCCTCATAGAGGTTTATGTGACGCTCGGCTTCATAGGTAACAGCCCGCTGTAACGACCGCAGCGAATTGAGGTTCTTTATTTCGCAACGGGTACGCAGCTCCTGCGAACCGACCGGACGCACGCTGACGTTCGCGTCAACACGCATTGATCCTTCTTCAAGGCGCGCTTCCGATGCTTCGGTTGTTATCAGTATTGCTCGGAGTTCTTCAACATAGGCCCTGGCGTCTTCGGCGGATCTAATGTCTGGCCTGGAAACGACCTCCAATAGAGGAACACCCGCCCGGTTGTAGTCGACCAAGGCCTCTTGAGCTCCATGTATTCGGCCGTCTTCTCCACCAAGGTGAGTGGTTTTCCCGGCATCTTCCTCAAGATGAGCACGTTCAATGCCCACACGCGTCCCATTCGGCAAATCCAACATGCCGTCAACACAGATAGGGCGGTCATACTGACTTACTTGATAATCCTTAGGCATATCTGGGTAGAAATAGTTTTTTCTATGAAATACCGACGGTTGAATTTCGCAACCCAGAGCCAATCCGATGGTCATAGCTAATTCCACCGCTCGCCGATTCAAAACGGGTAGGGACCCTGGTAAACCAAGACAGACCGGGGTGATATTTGTATTTGGGTCGTCGCCGAATCTATTGGGCGCATGTGAAAACAATTTTGTTTCGGTTGCCAACTCCACGTGAACTTCTAGGCCGACTACAACTTCCCAATCAGTCATGCGGTACCTCGCTCCGGAGCCTGCGACTCGATAAATGACGCCGCTTGAAACATCTGAGCTTCCCCTAATTGAGGTGCCATTATCTGCACCCCAACTGGCATTCCGCTCTGGCCTGTTCCGAATGGGACGGAAATTGCAGGGTCACCAACCAGATTGCTGGGCACGGTGCAGGTGTCGCATCGGTACATGTTCATCGGGTCGGACCGCTCGCCAAATTTGAACGCCACTGACGGTGAGGTCGGCGATAAGAGAAGGTCATGGTTCGCGTAGACCGCGTCAAAGTCTCTCCTGGTAAGAGTTCTGACCTTCTGAGCTTTTCCGTAATAGGCGTCATAGTAGCCAGCGCTCAAAGCGAACGTCCCCAACATAACTCTGGCAATGACTTCGTCGCCGAACCCGTCTCTTCTGGTAGCTGAATTCATGGCTGCTACCTCGCTGCCTTCGGCTCTGAGGCCATATCGGACACCGTCGTACCGAGCCAGGTTGCTGGAGGCTTCGGCTGGTGCGATCACATAGTACGCGCTTAGCCCGTATTCAACCGCTGGTACCGAAACCAAGTCGACGGTGGCTCCACCAGCTCTTAAAGCGTCAGCGGTTTGGTGAACTTGGGCCACGACATCTTCATCAATGCCTTCCAAGAGTTCAGAAACCAACCCAACGCGAAGACCTTCAACTCCACGCTCGAGACCATGACTGAGGTCAGGTACTGGTGAAGGAATCGACGTGCTATCCAGAGGGTCGTGACCTCCAATTATTTCCAAAACTAAGGCCGCGTCTGCAACATCGTCGGCAAAGGGACCGATCTGGTCGAATGATGAGGCAAACGCCACTAGGCCATATCGACTGACCAGGCCGTACGTCGGCTTTACACCTACCACTCCACAGAGCGCAGCTGGCTGTCGGATCGATCCTCCAGTATCTGAACCTAAAGCGAGGGGAGCAAAGCCCGCGGCTACGGCAGCGGCAGATCCGCCGCTGGATCCTCCGGGTACTCGAGTTAGGTCGTGAGGGTTGCGTGTCGGGCCGAAGGCAGAGTGTTCAGTCGAACTTCCCATCGCAAACTCGTCCAAGTTAGTTTTGCCAATGATGACAGCACCCGCTGCGCGAAGTCGTTGCACAACGGTGGCATCGTATGGTGGCTCCCATCCCTCAAGGATCCGCGAAGAACACGTAGTGGCAAGATTTCTGGTGCAGAGGTTGTCCTTTAAAGCCACCGGTACGCCGGCGAGCGGTCCAGGGTCACGCCCGGAGGCAACGGCTTCATCAATCTTGCCAGCAACCTCCATAGCCGTTTCACGGTCAACCAAATTGAACGCATGAACGTCTCGCTCTTTGGCATCAATTGTCTGGAGGAAGTCCTCCAAAACGTCCATCGCGCTTTTACGCGATTCCCGAATATCCGATGCCAATTCTCTCGCGGAGTTCAAGATGACTCTCCCAAAATAGGGGGAACCCGGAATTGGCCATTCGCAACATCTGGAGCTTGTGCCAACACTTCTTGGGGTTCGATAGTAGGGCCCACGACATCATCTCTGAGAACATTCGATAGTGGGTACGGGTGCGACATTGCTTCAACGGATTCAAGATCGAGCCCCTCTAACTGACTGACATGATCAAGTATTTTTCCAAGATGCTCAGTGAAGTGAACCAATTCCTCAGGATCGAGCTCAATACGCGCTAGTGAAGCTATGTGGGCAACAAGATCTTGTGAAAGTGGTTGGCTCATAGTGTTTAATCTCCAAAGCAGTTCACATGTAGGGGTCGTTCTCGCTCAGGGGTTCTTGCCACCATTCCACAGATGAGGGTTCCCAATCCTCAGCGGCAAGAGGATAAATGCAATCTACGGGACATGGATCCAAACACTTATCGCAGCCCGAACACAATTCCGGCAAGATAATCACGTCGATACCATGATTAAAGATCGCGCCGAAATTTGGCGGACAGGCGCGAACACATGCATCACAGTTGATGCATTCAGACATATCTATGTACATAGGGGGATTCGGCCATTTGGCGTTACGTTCACGCTTTTCGATTCGCTCCAGTCGCGCTGGACTGTTTCCCGATGCCATCTAGAGAATTCTACGGGGCTACTTTCGTTCCAAATCGGCAACTAGCTACAACTCTTGGTTATTAATCAGACAGGACCCACAAGAGAACAGCAGAATCCGGCGCCAACATAGTTCCAGCTGGGGGTTCTGTTGCCTGAACCAGCTCTCCTTCACCCGCAATTTCTCCGAGCTTGAGTCCCACCTCAGCTAGACGTTGCTCGGCTTCCACAACGGTAAGACCTCTCATATCAGGCACCTCTCGTCGATCGGGACCAGCTGAAAGCGTCAATGAGACCGTGGACCCTCGTTCCACCAACAAGCCCGGGGTCAAGCTCTGCCGCAGAACTAAGCCTTCGAGCACGGAGTCACTGACCTCGTAACTCAATGTCCGCGCGCTATTTAATTGAAGCGCATTCAGTGCGTCCTCGGCACTTTCCTGATCAAGACCTATTAGTTGAGGAACGGTTCGAGGGACAGGGCCTCCGGAAACAACAAGCACCGCCCGAGTTCCCGGTTCTCTCAAAGACCCGGCCAACTCTGTCTCGCCATCAATCAAGAGCTTTATTACTTCACCGGCTGGGATCGTCTCGTCGTAGAGCGGCTGCACGAGGTCAACTTCAAATCCTTTGGTTGCAAGGCGAGCAGAAGCAGCCTCGGTTGACAAACCGAGAACTAGTGGAGTCATGCGCAGGCGCGGTCCGCTGGCCACTTCAACGATAAGCATCGCTCCTTCTGCTAGACGGCTTCCAGCTTCAGGTCGCTGAGCTATCACGATGCCGTTGGGTACTTCGTCGGTGCGGACCTGGTCTTCATCAAGAATCCAGGCGACTGAGTCAGCGATGGCCCGAACCTCACCAATGGTGCGACCGGTGTACTGGTCAACCAGGTAAGTAGAAACACCTTGTGGTCGGACACTACTCACAGCCCACGCAGTTGCGGCAGAAAGCAAAATCAGAATACCGAGCGCAGCAGCTCCTACTTTCCACACGGGCCGCCAACGAACTTGATTGAAGTCTGTAGCTTCAGCCAGGACTCGCTGCTGACCCTGATTCGCGGGTGTGAGCGGACTCACAAGGGACTCAGGGATCGCAATCGGCGCCGGTTTCACAAAGCTCGCGGCCGCGTCAATAAGTCCTTCCATCAGAAACTTGGCATCACAACGCATGTCTGGATCAGGATCCAGAGCCGATTCAAGAATGTCTTGTGCCCCACCAAGATCCGGTCTGCTAGAAATTTTTTCTTGGCCCGCTGCGTCAGCAGCTTCCGTCTTGGCCGAAGTTCCCTCGGCCGCAACCCGAAGAGTCATTGCAAGGGAATAGACATCGGATTTCGAACTACTAAGGCTCTTACTAGTTTCAGGCGCCAGAAACTCTTGTGACCGGTCGTCAACACCAGTTCCCACAAGTTCAAGACGTCCGGCTTCAGCGGCTCCCAGCGCATTACCCAAATAAACTGCCGAAAGTTTCGAAGATGTATTCAAACCTAGGATCACGTTGCCCGGTGAAATATCTCCATGACAAATCTCGTTACCATGAAGGGCTTCAAGACCTGAGGCGAGTTCGACCCCTAGTTTGACTACTTGGGCCGTGTTGAGTCTGTGCCCGGCTGCCAAGAAAGATCTGAGAGTAACCCCGGGGCAATGTTCAACTACGACGTAGGCGCTCTCTTGAAATCGGCCCCAGTCACGGACCTGTTCTATACAGGGGTGCGACACCAACGCTGCCTTAGTTGCGTCAACTACGAGATGTCTCGCGAATTCAAGATCTTCAGAAATCGAAGGGCCAAAGATCTTGATGGATACCTGATCACCAGTCTCTAGGTCATGAGCGAGATAGTTGACTGAAGCCTGGGCGTGACTCTGGTAGGTCATGAGTCGGTAACGGTCATCTAGAACTCGACCCGTTAATTCGTCTGACTCGTCAAGAGGCACAACCCGACAGTATCGCTAGTAGCGGGCACTCTCATCGCGTCGAATTTCAACCGCTTCGATATTCGGCCATGATAGGGAGGTGGAGAAGCCTCGAAAAGGCGATGAGTCAATGGACGATGACGCTGTGAACTGGAGCCTTAGGAAAGGTGTCGCCTCATCCTTGACGATATTGGTAATCCTCGCTCTGGGGTTAGTGATTTGGGTCGCCTCTTCGACTCGAGGGTCGCCACAGCCGACTACTTTGCCGAGTGGACTCTTAGCGGTGATCCCTGAAGAAGGGGACCAAGCTCCGAAACAGACCTTGGTCGGTGTTTCCTTAAGTCCTGGTTGGGAGCCAACTCTCATAATTGATGGCGTCTCTATTCCCAATAATCAGCTAGATGCTGGTACTCAACAACTGGGAGAATTCTTCTTTAGTCCCGGCAGTGACATGGTGATTTCTCAGTTACGGCGGGGCCTCATTTGTGCCAGGGTCATCGCTATCCCGATCATTGATGTCGAGGCAGACAACATTAATTATCAGTGGTGCTGGACCTCTTTCTAATTCAGCTCTCTACGGCAGTTGTCCTTTTTCAAGCAAATGACGGAGTTCTTTCTCCCCCACTATCGGTATGCCTAACTCCGATGCTCTATCGATTTTCGATTGACCAGCGTCGTTACCTGCAACCAACGCATATGTGCTCTTCGAGACGCTGCTGGGGGATTTGCCACCTCTAGCGATAATCGATCTTTTCGCTTCATCCCGACTCAGGAACCAACCATCCAAAGACCCTGTTACTACGATCGAATGGCCCACAAGCAGCTGCGGTGCATCTGCCTCACCGTCAGTGATATCTAGACGCACCCCATACAGTCGGAACTTCTCGACTACAGACTTATTGTGATCATCTGCAAAGAAGTCTGTAACGCTTTGGGCTATGACGGGCCCAATCCCATCTATGGCTTCGATATCCCCAGTTTCCGCCTCCGCGATGGCTTCTAGGTTGCCAAATCTGCGAGCGATGAGTTCTGCTGCACTTGGGCCTAGATGCTCGATGCCTAGCCCTATCAGAACGTTGGCCAAGGGTCGCTCTCGGGCTGCGTCGATGGCAGACATCAAGTTATTAACCAAAGTTTCGTTTGAGGAGTCGCTCACCAAAAGTTCCATGAGTTGCGGCTTGGTTAAAGCAAACAGATCACCAACATCATCAGCCATGCCTTGCTCTACGAGTCCGCGAACTGTCCGTTCACCCAAGCCCTCGATATCCATGGCATTTCTGCTCGCAAAATGGCTGATCCCGGTCTCTACACGTGCGGGACACGATCGATTGACGCAATAGGTGTTCGCATCACCTTCCAAACGCTCTAGGGCTAAGCCACAGCTCGGACACACCTTTGGGAAGGCCCAGGGTTTCGAGGTAACAGAGCGGTCAGCCAAGATTGGCCCAACAACTTCTGGAATAACGTCACCGGCTTTACGAACTACCACCATGTCGCCGGGGCGAACATCTTTAGTAGCAACTTGATCTTCGTTGTGTAACGTCGCCATTCCAACCGTTGAGCCCCCAACGAATACGGGTTCAAGAACAGCAAACGGGGTCGCGCGACCAGTACGCCCTATCGAAACGTTGATATTGACTAAACGCGTAATTTTTTCTTCCGGGGGAAACTTAAAAGCGATCGCCCAACGTGGAGCCCGACTTGTGGATCCCAACATCTCACGTTGGGTTAGATCGGCAAGCTTGACCACCACGCCGTCGATCTCGTAATCAGGTTCATGACGTTTCGACTTCCAGAATTCACAGAATTTTTGGACGTCGGAAAACTCGGAAAATTCGGTGACTTCGGGGTTAACCGGAAGCCCCAAACTCTGCAGTAGGTTAAAAGTCTCTTCCGATGAAGCTATCTGCGGACCACCAAGGACCTCGCCAATCTGATAACTCCAAAAAGCCAGCTTCCTCGACGCTGTGACTGTCGGGTCTTTCTGTCGAAGACTTCCTGCCGCCGTATTTCTTGGATTAGCAAATACTGGTTCGCCCTTTGCTAGTTGTTCTTCGTTTAGGGCTTCGAAACGAGAAATTGGCAGGTAGACCTCGCCCCGGACCTCAAGCACCTCGGGAGCGTTCTTAATTTGGTGAGGAATATCTTCGATCGTTAGGACATTATGCGTGACATCTTCTCCGACTCGACCGTTGCCTCGAGTTGCCGCTTGAACTAATTCTCCATTTTCGTATCGAATGGAGACGGCAAGTCCATCAAACTTCAGTTCACATACAAACTGACATGACTCTGCGCCGTGTATGCCCTTCAAGACTCGCTCGTACCATGATTGAAGCTCCTCCATATCCATGGCGTTATCGAGGGACATCATGGGAATTTTGTGTTCAACAGGAGAAAAAATTTCGTTCGGAGCCGAACCAACCGATTGAGTGGGCGATTCTGGTGTCACCAGGTCAGGGTGACGGGCTTCGATTTCAGCGAGCTCGCGTAATAACCGGTCATAGACTGCATCTGGAACGGTTGGCTCGTCACGCCCATGGTAAGCCTCGTTGTGAGCTGCGATCTGGTCGCGTAACTGAGTCACGCGATCTTGATCTGAATCAAATTCAGTCATGACAGGACCGACTCTAGCTAGCCAGAAGCCCAGGTTTTGTCGTTCTAAAAGTTCAGTAGTTAGGAACAACCTCCTCAGATGAGCCACGATTGGGGTGTGAAGGTCGTCAATCCTCTTACAATTTTGCTCGGCATCTGGGCAGCAATGCCATTTTCGCTCGGGGCTGCCATCGATTCAGCACTGACAGAAGACGTAACCCAGCGACAGGTGTGGGCGTCGATCGCTTTCTGGCTTGTGTGGGGGTTCGTCCTGGGATGTTTAATCCTTAAAAGGCCGTGGGGCTTAACGATGATGCGTGTTCTTGCGCCAGCAATGCTTCCAGCCCTGTTTGCTGCACATTTCTATTCCCGTATTTCGACAGGCATTTTCGTTGTGGCTCTCGTTCACGCTGCAGTCGTGAGTTTGTTGGCCCTACTGCCCGAAACCGGCAACGTTATGGTCGATGGCATTAGCTACGGCGACGAAAAACGGTTCTTACTTCGTATCCCAAGCGCCATTCTCGTTGGACCATTAGCGCTGGTCTGGGGCATAGTGATCTTGAGCGCGTCTTCAGGCCCTATCTTTATCGTCTCAGGTAATTGGCGCATTGGAGTGCCTGCGCTCGCAATCGGATGGCCGATCGCTGTATTCGGCTGCAGAGCAATGCATCAACTTGCGCGAAGGTGGATCGTTTTCGTACCAAACGGCTTCGTCATCCATGATCATTTGGCTACCAGAGAACCTTTTCTTCTTCGTCGTCAAGACATTATTTCTTTAGGTCCTGCTCCAGCCGATGCTGATATCAAAGCCGAAGGTGTCGTTGACGTGAGCCAATTCGCCTTAGGTCCTGTACTGCAAGTCACTCTTCATGGGGAAGTGGAGGTGGTGCCAAGGTCTCGCGGCGTGAGCGAAGTGAAATGGGCAAAAATGGTTTTATTTTCACCAACTCGTCCTGGAGCAGTACTGCAAGAAGCTCGTCTGCGCAGACTCGTGCGTTGACGCCTATATTGCTGTAGCTCCGCCAATGACAAGGTCGTCGATATAGAACACCACGGCTTGGCCTGGCGCCACCTTCCGGTGGGCGTCAACCCACTGCACGTTGCCATTGGCGGTCAGAGAACCTGCCGCCTGGTTTCCGTGAGCACTGATTTGAACCTGCACTGGTCCTATGTAGGGCTTGTCTGCCCACACATGATCAGCCAACTGCACTTGCTCTGAAAGTAAGTCCTGGGCACTGCCGACGACTACTCGCCGAGATGGAACATCAACGTGAACCGCGTAGGTCCTATCCGCGTTGCCACCAAGGTTCAGTCCTCTTCTCTGGCCGATGGTTACCAACTCAACCGCGTCAATAGTGCCCAGATCGTTACCTTCTACGTCGACGACATCCGCGGTGTGTAGGTCAAGCCGGTCTGACAGAAAACTGGTACGTCCCTCAGACGCCGTGATAAAGCAAACGTCTTGGCTATCAGGTTTTGCCGCCGATCGAAGACCCTGATGATGCGCCAACTCGCGCACTTCGCTTTTCGTCATTTCTCCAACTGGGAACCGAAGCATGGAAAGGTCTTGCGCTGTCAGCATGTATAGGACGTAGGACTGGTCTTTGCTGTCATCGACCCCGCGCGCGAGTCGCAATCCTCGATCGGTTTCGATAATTCTGGCGTGATGGCCAGTAGCCACAAAGTCAAATCCCAATTTCTTGGCACGACTAACGAGGGCATCAAACTTTATGTGCCGGTTGCATTCAATGCATGGGTTAGGGGTCAAACCCGCCGCATGAGCGTCTACGTAAGGACTAACCACATGTCGATCAAACTCCTCGCCATAGTTGAAGACAAAGTGATCAATATCTAATTGCTGTGCGACACGACGAGCGTCATCAACATCGGAAACCGAACAGCACCCTTGATCTTGCGGGCCTCCCCAAAGTTTGAGAGTCACCCCGGTTACATCATGGCCCTGTTCCTTCATGAGGGCAGCCGAAACAGCACTGTCGACACCTCCTGACATCGCAACCAACACGCGACTCACGATGCACCTCTGAGCTGCTCCACACACCGAGGTATCGCCTCGACAGCGTGCTCAACTTCCCAATCTTCAGTGCACCAGCCAAGCGAAAGCCGCAATGATCCTGCCGCAACAGTCCTCTCCATTCCCATAGCAGCTAATACATGTGAAGGATCCATGGCTCCAGAAGCGCAAGACGCAGCAGCAGAAGCCATCACCCCATGTCGTTCGAGCAACACCAGCAAAGCTTCACTCTCGACATCTTCAATAACTATCTGCAGAATCCCAGCAGCCCTTTGTGACTGAGAAATCGTTTCAAAACAACCAGGTATCGCCGCAGTTAGGGCACTAGCGAGCCGTTCGCTGAGGCCACCTAAGCGAGCAATCTCACTCTCCCTTGATTCGTCCAGGCACTGTAAAGCGGCCCCTAACGCAACGATGCCGGCCGTGTTATGTGTTCCACTCCTGCGTTCTGCCTCTTGTCCCCCGCCAAGTATTTGCGGAACTACGGCAACCTGGTTTCGAACCGCCAACAGGCCGATCCCTTTAGGTGCGCCAAATTTGTGCCCACTAAGCGACATCATGTCTGCCCGACGCGCAGCATTAACAATGTCGAGCCAATTAACAGCTTGAACGGCATCTGTGTGCAACAACGCCTGAGGAGCGCAACGATCTCTCACTTCAGCAACCGCGTCGAGATCAATAATTCTGCCCGACTCATTGTTGACCAACATCACCGACACAACCGAAACATCCTCGTCAAGCACGGCTTCGAGATGTTCGAGATCGATGTCACCGTCCGAAGTGACTCCAACCAGCCGCCCATTATGAGATTCCACCGGATAAAGCACTGCGTGATGTTCGGTTTCAGGACAAACAGCGATTCCGTTTGGGCCGCATACTCCATGAATCGCAAGATTGTCTGATTCAGTGCCGCCGCTAGTAAAAACAATCTCGTGTGGTCCAAATCCTAAAAGCGTTGCACAGACTTCTCGAGCATCGTCGATAGCCGCTCTGGAGGACCGAGCCATTCGGTGCGCACCCGATGGATTACCGAAATGCTCGGTTAAGTAGGGCATCATTGCATCAAGAACAACTGGCCTAACTGGAGTCGAGGCAGCACAATCGAGGTACACCGGGCGATCTAACTTGGCTGTCTCCATCACTCCAAGGCTACGCCCCGAAATAAAGTGAGCGACATGGAGCTGTCGAATTCAGTCAACTACCTGTGTTCCACCTACGGAGATGCCTTTGCTGATGTTTACGACGATTGGTACCAGCAGGTCACAGATGTTGAAGGGACAGTGGCGCTCATAAGCAATCTTTCCGAAGGTCTCGATGTCTTAGAGTTAGGCGTTGGGACCGGTCGCTTAGCGCTACCAATCGCAGCCGCCGGAGTGCCTATCACTGGTGTGGACTCATCTTCAGAAATGCTCAAACATCTCACCGCTAGAGATACTTCGAGGCTGGTTACCACTCATTTAGCCGATATGTCTAGGTGGCTTCCGGCTGGGCAATTCAAGGTAATTTTTTGTGCCTACAACACGTTCTTTAATCTTGTCGATCCAGACGACCAAGAAAAGTGTCTTCAGCTTGTCAGCGATCGCTTAACACCCGATGGCCTATTCGTTCTAGAAGCTTTTGTACCATCAAATTATTCCCTTCTACCGACCAGGGGTGTCGAGTCCCGCCACACGACAGAAGCTACTGTGCTCAATATCACAGTCCGAGAAAAGATCTCTGGAGTTGTGCGAGGCCAAAGCGTGCAGTTGGGTGAAGCGGGACCCATCCTTAGACCTTGGCGAATTCTGATCAAGACACCCGATGAACTGGACCAGATAGCCACTCGATACGGCTTGGATTTGGTGGAACGGTGGCAAGATTGGCATCAAAGGCCCTTCACCAGCAGCAGCGATCATCATGTCTCGGTCTACGCTTCAGCCAGTTCTTAATTGTGTTCCGAAAATAAAAGGCAAAGGTCAATGGAAGTCCAGGTCTCAATAGATCTCCCTGCAGCCCCTGCAGAGGTATGGGGTTATTTACGAGACATCACGAAGCACTCTGAGTGGATGATGGATGCACTCAGTGTGGAATTGACATCGGAGGTCTCCGAAGGTCTCGGAGTTACCTTTGTTTGTCTAACAGCTGTCGGCCCTTTTCGGCTTCGCGATCATATGGAAGTGGTTGCGTGGGAACCTGAGAAACTCATGGCTGTTAAACACTCGGGCCTCGTGGCTGGAGTCGGCCAATTCACCCTTTCTCCTATTTCAGCAGGAACGCGTTTTAGCTGGGACGAGTCGATTGATTTGCCGTGGCATTTCGGGGGCAGGATTGGAGAAAGACTTGCGAAACCGATTCTGACCACAATCTGGCAACGAAATTTGAAGAGTCTCCGAAAAAAAATTCTCCAACGGCAGGAAGCGGGAACAGGAGTGGAGCCGGGAGGACTGATCAGCATCGGTTCTGAATGGGAACTGCGCCACTACGGGCCAGATCATGTGATTCGCACAAGTACCCGAGAGCAGGACTTATCCCGAGAAGCTGAAGCATTGGAGATAATGACATCTTCAGGGTTTCCGGCCCCTCAATTAGCTGAACGCTTATCTGCATCTTCGCTCGTGATAGAGCGCATCGAGGGTCCAACCATGTTGGAAGACCTCACATCAAGGCCATGGACATTGAACAGACATGCAAAAAACCTTGCCCGTTTACACAAAGCACTTGGAAAAATCCCCGCTCCATCAGATTGGGAGAAGGTCAGCGAAGGTGATTCCATCGTCCACTTGGACCTACATCCGGGCACCATCAAGATGAGTAACGGTAAACCAATAGTGCTGAACTGGAACAGGTCATCTCGCGGATCCTCGTCATTTGATGCAGCGGTGACCTATGTGATTCTCCGAACAGCCGAATCGAACAGCGGGCGGCTAGCCCATTTACTTATCGGCAGCCTCAGGAAACGATTCGCCAAGGTTTTTGTGAACGAATTCGGTGCTGCAGAGGTCTTTGCTCAGGTGCGCGGAGCGGCAGAACTCCGGCTACTGGACCTCAATTTGTCTCCAACTGAAAGAGAGGCCGTATTCGCTTTAGCGCGAGGCGAGCTCGATTAGTTCAACCATCAGACAAATCAATGAGGCGAGCCGCTGCCGCATACGGATCAATCTCTCCGCGCGCCAACTTCTCTTTTAGCTCGGCTGTCTCTGAGCTTTCCATTGTGGTGATCACTCGCTGTTCGAGACTTTGACTCACGATTTCAGTCAGTTCAGCCTGGACGCGAAGGCTGCGCCGTGCCTGAAGCTCACCACTTTCTTCGAGGTAAGACCGGTGCTCTGCAACCGTTCGCCACAGCTCATCAGCACCAATTTGGTCAGTGGCCACCGTCATCACGATGGGAGGTTCCCAGTCCCCAAGCGACGAAAGTTCGAGCATCTGTTGAATATCTCGTCGAGTGTCATCCGCACCCTTACGATCAGATTTATTGATTACGAATATGTCGGCCACTTCCATTAGTCCAGCTTTATTAGCTTGAACGGAATCGCCCCAACCCGGGTTCACAACCACGATTGTCGTATCTGCAGCTCCCGCTATTTCGACCTCTACTTGCCCAACTCCGACCGTTTCAACAAGTATCCAGGGCCAACTCAATGCATCAAGCACACGGATGGCTTGAGGTGTAGCGAGACTCAGCCCTCCCAGATGACCTCGGGTCGCCATGGATCGGATATAAATTCCGTCATCCGTCACGTGGTCTTGCATGCGAACTCGATCACCCAAGATCGCTCCACCGGTATATGGAGACGAGGGGTCCACTGCCAGAATGGCCAGCCGTTGTTGTTCTGAGCGAACAACTGAAGCCAACTCGGCAGCAAGACTGGACTTTCCTGAGCCTGGTGCACCCGTCATTCCGACGGTGTACGCGGCTCCGGCTTCGGCGTAGGTATGAGCCCCCAATACACGCGCCTCATCGCCCCCGCGTTCGACGAGGGACATGAGTCTTGCCAAGGCTAAACGCTTCCCTTCACGTGCCGCCTCAAACAAGGCGATGGGGTCTGTGCTCGGCCGGTTCATCTAAGACAGTCGGTTAGTAGATCATCAATCAAGTTCGCGCGACTTTGGCGCCGACGGACGAGAGCTTACCTGCCAAATCCTCATATCCCCGGTCCACGTGATGGGCGTTCGAAATAACCGTTTCTCCGTCCGCAGCTAATCCCGCAATGACTAACGCTGCTCCGGCCCGTATGTCGTGAGCCCTTACGGGGGCACCTGACAACCGGTCAACACCGCGCACTACCGCGTGGCGACCTTCAGCTCGTATTTCCGCACCCATCCGAACCAACTCATCTATGTATCGGAACCGTCCGGCAAATATGTTCTCTGTGACCATCCCCGCTCCATGTGCAACAGTGAGCGCTGCAACCAGAAAAGGTTTGTAGTCAGTAGCTAAACCCGGGTACGGGAGCGTCGATACATCAACAGCTTCGAGGCGCCCAGTTACCTCTGCCCGCAAGCCTGAATCGTCTTCCTCTAGATTCATGCCCATCTCTTCAAGCTTGCGAAGAAGCATCTCCATGTGATCCGGGCGGGCGCCTCGTAGTCGAATTTGTCCCCCACAGACAGCCAAAGCAGAGAGATATGTTGCTGCTTCTATACGGTCAGGGATCACGGAGTAGGTAACAGGAGTCAGCGTCTCAACACCTTTAATAGTGAGGCGCGACGTTCCTACTCCCTCAATTTGAGCTCCCATTTGCGACAGAAAATTTGCGAGGTCAGTTATTTCTGGTTCTCTCGCTGCATTTTCGATAACCGTCACGCCTTCAGCTAGGACCGACGCCATCAGCAAATTTTCGGTAGCCCCAACCGATGGAAACTCCAAGAACACCTCGGATCCAATCAATCGATCAGCCTGACCACTTATGTCGCCATGTTCATAGGAAAAAGTTGCTCCCAACTGTTCCAGGCCCTGTAAATGCATGTCGATCGGGCGAGACCCAAAGTCGTCTCCTCCCGGCATCGCCACTCTGGCTCGACCAATTCTGGCAAGTAGCGGCCCCAAGACAACTATGGAAGCCCGCATACGTTCGACCAAGCTGTAGGGCGCTACCGGGTCGATTTCAGCGGGGACATCGATATCGACGCGTTGACCTGTCCTCTGAATCTTGACTCCCATGGCTTCGAGCAGCTCAGCCATGATCGCAACATCTGTTATGTCGGGAACATTAGTCAGTGAAGTTGAGCCTTCAGCTAACAGCGATGCTGCCATCAGTTTTAGTGCACTGTTCTTCGCACCGCCGATATGAAGGTCCCCATTTAAAGGCCCACTTCCCAACACAAGGAATTTATCCATCCCTCCAGTATGTTCATCCAAGTGGAGAAGGACACATCACTCCCGTGACTCATTTAGAAATAACGCACCAATTAGACGATGACGGGCTTAGACGCGTTCGTCTCCCAAGAACCGATTTAGTTCAGGAAAAAGATCTAGGGAACAACCAATTTTCACTGATTGATGGTCCATTCAAGACTTACAAGAGGACCCTCACTGTTACTTCCAAACCGAATAAACACCTGGTCACTGAACGATTTGACTATGAACTCTCGATCCCATGGTTCGGCTTTCTGTTCCGCTGGCCAGTTCGCCACGCTCTTCGTAACCGTCGCGATGACGGTTCCACACCATTTTGGGCTCCTCCTGATCATTTAGGCCAAAGAGCGACAACAATTTTCTCCACTTTGTGCGCCATTGCATTACTTTCAGGCTTTCTCTCTAACGCTCCGGCCGAAACACACACGTACGCTGCAGACGAATTTAGAGTCAACCAGTTGAGCCAAGGGTTTCTTGGAGCTCTTATTCGTGTCGGCACCTTGCTAGCGATTGGGTTTGCCGTACTCGCTGACCGGCATGGACGGCGACGTATCCTCGCTTGGGCGATGGCATTTGGAATCGCGTCCTCATGCGCTGCCGCTCTGGCTCCCTCTATAGAAATCTTCGCTATTTGTCTCGTAGTAGTCAGAACCTGCAACGCAACACTCGCGGCAATAATTGTTGTTTTCGCTCTAGAAGAGCTACCAGCGGGCAGTCGTGCTTGGGGTCTCTCTGTACTTGGTCTTTCAGCGGCTCTAGGAGCTGGTTTTGTTGTCTGGGCGCAACCCGTAGCCGGTATCGCCGAGTGGACCTGGCGCGTTATCTTCTTGATCCCGCTGTTGATGATCCCGCTGATCGTTGGGATCATTCGTCGACTTCCCGAAAGTCGAAGATTCATTAACCATGTAACCGGCCTCAAGCTAGGTAACTACTGGAGGCCGTTAGCGTTACTGGGGGGAACCTATTTCCTGCTCGGCCTCTTTCTTTCACCCATCGATTGGTTCAGAAACGAATATTTGCGCGACGAACACAGCTTCAGCGCTCTCGAGGTCAGTCTTTTCGTGGTAACAACCGCCACTCCGGGAGGTATCGGTCTTTACCTAGCAGGTCGGGTAGCTGATTTACGTGGGAGAAGAATCGTGGTGGGAGTGGCGACAGTAATCGGGCTTGGCTTTACCACTATCTTTTTCAATTCTTCTGGAGTTTTACTCTGGCCTCTTGCATTGGCCGCTATCACGCTAGCCAGCGGCCTATTGCCGGCGATAGGTGTATATCGAGCCGAGATGTTCCCTACAGCTGTGCGAGCTCGAGCCGCGACAATCGTGGGCGCAATCGGCGTTGTGGGTGGATCTATCGGGATTGTGGCCGCTGGCTGGATGCGCGTACGGTGGGGGTCTTTTGGCCCCGCTATGACCGTTCTTTGGGTAGGTCCACTCATCGCAGCGTTGATCGTTTGGAAACGGTTCTACGAAGGTACGCGGCAAGAGTTAGAGACGCTGAATCCTGAGGATATTGAACCACGACGCTCTATTTAGACAACAGAGCCCATTCGTTTACGGCTTGAGTGATTGTTGCGACATGAGCCCGACTTGTTGGGTCATGACGTCCACCAGCCAGGAACTTGGTGGCTACTTCCCCTCTTATCTGCGTCAGGTGTTCGCCGAACTCTTCGGGAGAGCCGAACGGATCATTGTCTCCGGATACGAACAGGCATGGCACTTTGATGTTGTCGAAATGTTCAACACGTAACTTGTCTGGCTTATCGGGTGGGTGGAGCGGATAACTAAGTAGAAGTAACCCGGCGGCAGGCATCCCTTCAGCTACCGCCATTGAACAGATCCGGCCTCCCATCGAACGACCCCCGTAAACAAGACGATCTGGTCGACACCCCAATTCATCTGCTATCGCCTGTTGCTCCTGAACAAGTTCAGCAACCAATTTCGGAGCTCTGGGAGGCACACGCTTTCCCTCGCGGCGATACAAGAACTCGCGTCTGATAACCGGCAGCGGCGATAGTGAGTCCTGTAACGCCACGAGGGTCGCATGCTCCTTCGTACCTCCCGCACCAGGGAACAAAACCATTCCTTCAATCATCGGCATGCAGACTCCTTATGGGGGCAGAATAGGTGTCAATCCTTATGAGGAGGGACATGTAGATGACAACTACTCAGTTCGCAAAGGGGGCCGTGCTTACATCCGTCATCGAAGGAGTAGGCGTGGTGACCTTAAATCGCCCTGAGGCGCGAAATGCTCTAAGTAGTGAGGTTCTTAGAGCACTACCTCAGGCCCTGAATTCCTTGGACCAAGATCCTGCTGTAGACGTTCTGGTCATCACTGGGTCAGATCCAGCGTTTTGTGCCGGACTGGATCTCAAAGAACTAGGTGGGTCCGGAGGGAATATAGACCCAGATGCTTCTTTGGAAGCCAGTGGACCTTTCCCCAGCCGCTCAAAACCATTGATCGGGGCCATTAACGGAGTAGCCGTGACTGGCGGACTGGAACTGGCTCTTGCTTGCGATTTTCTTATCGCGTCTGACCGGGCAGCCTTCGCAGATACCCACGCCCGGGTAGGTGTGATGCCTGGTTGGGGACTTAGCGTGCTCCTTCCCCAAGCAATAGGTGTCCGGCGAGCTCGAGAAATGAGTTTGACCGGCAATTACGTGGATGCCACTACCGCCGCTGAATGGGGTCTGGTTAATAAAGTCGTTCCACATGACAGTCTCCTCGAAACGGTCCACTCACTAGCATCTGACATTCGTTCCAACGACCAAGGCGGTGTCCAGCAGATGGTCAGAACTTACGAACGGACCGCAAGTACCACCATCGCTGAAGGGTGGGAGATAGAAGCTTCAATGGGAAGAGATTGGCTAAAGAAGACCAACTTCAAACCGGAGAAGGTGGCCCAACGAGTCGCGGATATACAAAACCGAGGGCGAGCTCAGAACAACTTCTAGGTCAGGTACTACGGGCTTCAATCATTCGGACAATCTGTCCTGCTATTTCTAAGCTTGCTGTGGCCGCAGGGCTTGGTGCATTAAGGACATGCAGGCTGTTGCTGGTCTGAGTAATCGCGAAGTCATCCATTAATTCTCCTTCTGCGTCCATTGCTTGGGCCCGCACCCCAGCTGGGCTTGCTTCCAAATCTTCAACACCGATTTCCGGTACCAATCGCTGCAAAGCACGCACAAAGGCAGCCTTACTCACAGATCGCCATATCTCGCCAGCTCCCGTACGCCAATACTTACGAGCCAATCTCCATAACCCCTGATTACCTAGGTGCTCTCGGATTTGCCTAGGTTCGATATCTCGCCATCTATACCCCTCACGAGCCATCGCCAGGACAGCATTCGGACCGGCATGTACCGAGCCATCAATCATTCGGGTCAGATGTACCCCTAAGAAGGGAAAGCTTGGATCTGGTACTGGGTAAATCAATCCTCGGACCAAATTACGACGGTGTGGCACCAGCTCGAAGTACTCGCCACGAAAAGGCACGATTCGATTTCCTTCTGACGCGCCAACCATTTCTGCGACCTGGTCACAACGAAGACCGGCACAGTTAACAACTAGTCCCGCGACCACCTCTCCTCTGGAGGTTGAGACGCGGGCGCCTTGACGGGATTCTTCTATTGCCAAAACTTGGGTCTGGTAGTTGATAACACCAGCTTGATGTTCTATTTCGGCCGCTAACACCTCGCAGACTGCTGCATACGAGACGATGCCGGTAGAGGGAACATGGAGTGCTTCAATACCGGAGCAGTGGGGTTCGATTTCATTCAGACGTGAGGCGTCGATCAGTTCAGCGTCAAGTCCGTTAAGGTCTGCCCGCTCTCGTAAAGCTCGGAGGCGGTCTATCTCATCGCTCTGGGTAGCAACGATGACTTTCCCGCAGATCTCGTAATCGATGTCTCGTTCCTCACAAAATTTAGCCATAGAGCTTCGGCCAGCTACGGCGAGTTCAGCCTTCATGGAACCAGGTGCGTAGTAAATACCAGAATGAAGAACGCCAGAATTTCGACCAGTTTGATGCAACGCTAAGCCCGACTCCCTCTCAAGCACCAGCACTGATGCTCCGGGGCACTGAGCAAGATATCGGTGAGCTGTCGCCAGACCGATAATGCCAGCTCCAACAACTACGAGGTCAACATGTTTAGAGGTCAAGGGATTAGGCGCTCCTTTGATTCAGAAGGATATTGCGCGCTGCCGTAAGCGCTTCAATGCGCCGCCCCGCGTCCTCTGCAACACCGCCGTGATCGGGATGAGCGGTCCGGAGTAGACGACGAAACGTACGCCGGACTTGCCGCGAGTCTGGTAACTCGTCGATGTGTCGACCAGAGAATCCCAGGACGTTCAGTGCCCATGTAACTGAGTCAGTGCCTACACTATTGCCCCAATGATCAGTCGGAGACTTTCCAGACACAAAACGAAGTAGGTCATCGTGGTCATGACCTTGCCACCGTCGAGCTGACCGTAAAAGAGTCAATAAGCTTCTGCGCATTGGACTTGGCTGTTGACGAATCCGATACAGGGCCGCCAAAACATGTGGCTCAGGACGGTCGCTAGGAGCCAACTCAAGGGAAATTCGACCGTCTGGAGCACCGACAAGTCGATGGGTCGAACGAGTGAGCCCTATGCGGTCCTCTTGGAGACGGTGGCGGAGGCGCGGCTGTGGAATTCGAGCACCGACTTCAATGAGGTTTAGTAGATCACTTAGATCACTATTTTCGTCATCCTCTAATTGTTGGGCATGAGCGCCAACCACTGCCGCCAGCAATAATCCGCCGGTTCCTGGAGTGGGGTCAAACCTCAACTGATCCTCACCCAAGGCCACGCGTCGCGTAGGAACCGCGGGCCGTGAATGCCAGACGTTGAGCTCTGCCAGAATCACCTTATGGACGCTACTAGCGGAACTGCCTAGTGACTCATACTTATGGCCCGCGAGGGGCTAGGGTCAGTTCGTATGGCTGAGTCACTTTCTGAGCTTCCTGATCGAAATCTGGCCCTCGAGTTGGTGCGTACCACTGAGGCAGCGGCTTTAGCAGCGGCTAGGTGGATGGGCAGAGGTGACAAAGACGGTGCTGACGGCGCGGCAGTAGACGCTATGCGTATCATCCTCGACTCAGTACCCATGGACGGCTTTGTCGTGATTGGGGAGGGTGAGAAAGATGAAGCACCGATGCTCTACAACGGAGAAGCAATTGGCGATGGAACCGGAGCCAAAACCGATATAGCAGTTGATCCCATTGATGGGACAACGTTGACGTCACTTGGCCGGGGCAACGCTATTTCTGTAATCGCCGTTGCACCTAGGGGAACAATGTTTGACCCCGGGCCATGCGTCTATATGGAGAAAATTGCTGTTGGCCCACAGTCCAAAGGCTTAATTTCTATCGATAAAAGTCCAACCGAAAATCTAGATGCGATTGCTAAGGCCACCGGGCGGGGGGTTCGCGACCTGACCGCCGTAATACTCGACCGAGACAGGCATGCAGAGTTGATTAATGAAGTCCGGGAGAGCGGTGCCCGTATTCGCCTAATTCCCGATGGCGACGTGGCCGGTGCTATAGCGACTGCTACGAGCGACGGTGCTGATGTTCTCTTCGGAGTAGGAGGAACCCCTGAAGGTGTGATTTCTGCGGCGGCGCTTAAATGTCTCGGCGGCGAAATGCAAGGAAAGCTGTGGCCAAGAAACGGAAGCGAGCGGCAAGCCGCTGTAGACGCTGGATACGATCTTGATCGAGTTCTGCACACTGATGATCTAGTCCGGTCTGATGATGTTTTCTTTGCTGCTACTGGTATTACAGATGGAGAGCTACTCAGAGGCGTCAGGTTCACCTCTGAGGGCGCTATTTCCGATTCTCTGGTCATGCGCTCCAAAAGCGGTACGGTCCGCAAGATCGAAGCAACTCACAACATCGACAAGTTGAGCGAATTTTCGTCGGTCGACTTCACCTGACATCATCACCGTTGTATAGCGAAACGCGTCATTATCGTCTTCACCTCTATGCTCACTCGTATGTCAACAACCAATGACTTAGAAGAAGGAACAGCTCAGCAGCTGGACTTCGACAAAATCGGTTCGATAGGCCGAAGTGGACATCAGGTAGTGCCCGTAGTTCTGCAGGAAGCTGACTCCGGCGATGTGTTATTCGTTGGCTACGCAAACGAAACAGCATTACGAATGACTCTTGAACTTGAAAGCGCAGTGCTTTATTCAACTTCCAGAGAAGAAATCTGGCACAAAGGCGCCACTTCAGGCGACACATTGTCGTTGGTGGATGTGCGAGTCAATTGTGAGCAGAATTCACTCTTGTACCGAGTTCGACGAGAAGGACAAGGCGCGTGTCACACTCGGGGTCAGGACGGGTCCACAAGATCCGGTTGTTACTACCGAGTTGTTGCCAACGAAAACGAATTGTTCTTTGTGGAGTAGCTAACAAATAGCAACGTGGCGTTACCTCGGGAAGGTAACTGAGCTCAGCTAGCTTCTGAGACCTGGATTCGAGTTTCGGCCCACTTCTTAGTAGCTGCAGCCTCAGCGTCATCAGCGTCTGCGGCAAGGGCCTGCTCAGCGGCTTGAAGGTCTGATTGGGCGTCCGCCACGTCAATGTCCTGAGCCGCCAGGGCGGCATCGCTGAGAATGGTCACGGCGTTCCCGCTCACCTCGACAAATCCGCCATTGATAGCCAACGACACCACGCCGTCGTCCGCCCAAAGTTGTGTTTGACCGATATCAAGAGCGCCAATGAACGGCGCATGGTTGTCAAGGAAGGCGATATCTCCGTCAACGGTACGGGTAACGACTTGAGAACATTCCCCTGAGAAAAGCACCGCTTCGGGTGAGACAAGTTCAACTTGCATATATCAGCCTCACTTACCAATCAAGACTGTTCTAATTCGCGGGCCTTAGCCATCGCCGATTCTGCGTTACCGACATTTAGGAAGGCTTGTTCAGGAAGGTGATCGAGATCACCGTTGCACAACATTTCGAACGATTCAATGGTTTCCTCAATCGGCACGAAAATTCCTGGCATGCCTGTAAACACTTCGGCAACGAAGAATGGCTGAGACAGGAACCGCTGAATCTTTCGAGCTCGATCAACTGTGATCCTGTCCTCTTCGGATAGTTCATCGAGACCAAGAATGGCGATGATGTCTTGAAGTTCTTTGTAACGCTGCAAGATCTCTTGGACCCGACGAGCCACCGCGTAGTGCCTGTCTCCTACGACCTCAGGAGTGAGAATTGTTGAGGTAGACGCCAACGGATCCACCGCCGGATAAATACCCAACGATGCAATTTGACGACTTAGTTCAGTCGTCGCATCCAGGTGCGTGAACGTAGTGAACGGCGCAGGGTCGGTGTAGTCGTCAGCTGGGACATAAACAGCCTGAAGCGATGTAATCGAGTGACCTGATGTAGACGTAATTCTTTCCTGTAATTCCCCCATCTCATCGGCGAGGTTGGGCTGATATCCCACAGCTGAAGGCATACGGCCCAGCAGTGTCGATACTTCTGATCCCGCTTGAACAAAACGGAAGATGTTATCCACGAAAAGGAGCACTTCTTGACCCTGAACATCTCGGAAATACTCAGCCATCGTCAACGCCGAAAGCGCTACACGCAGCCGCACTCCAGGAGGCTCATCCATTTGTCCAAAGACCAGGGCGGTCTTTTCAAGCACCCCTGACTCTTCCATTTCGAGGTAGAGGTCGGTTCCTTCACGGGTGCGTTCACCTACACCGGCAAAAACCGATACGCCACCGTGCTGCGAGGCAACCCGGTTGATCATCTCAGTAATGAGAACTGTTTTGCCTACACCAGCTCCCCCGAATAATCCGATTTTCCCACCTTCCAAATATGGTTCTAAAAGGTCAATGACCTTAATACCCGATTCGAAAAGCTTTGCTTTGGGTTCCAGGGTGTCGAAGTCGGGCGCATCTCGATGGATTTCCCACCGGTCGGGCACTTCCCCGATGTCGTCGGTGTCAAGAGGTTCACCCAACACGTTAAAGATATGGCCCAGCACGTTGTCGCCAACTGGTACTGCAATTCCTCTGCCTGTGTTTCGTACTACAGCACCGCGCGTCAACCCGTCGGTGGCCTTCATGCAAACAACGCGTACTTTGCCGTCACCGATCTGTTGCGCAACTTCGCCACCAATGGTCACCCTTTCGCCTTCTAACTCGGCCTCCATCTCAACAAACGTGTTGATTTCTGGCAGCGAACCGCGCGGAAATTCGACGTCTACTACTGGCCCAGCAATAGCGAGAACCTTTCCGTCTTTGGTTTCAGTGTTGTCTTCGGTCATGGTCATATTTAATGCTCCTGAAGTTTCAGGCGTCGTTTCGGTCAGATGCGAGGGCCGCGAACGAACCCTCAAGTGATTGGGTGATGAGATCCTCAAGGCCATCATCGTCGTCTTGGCCCATTGCTTCGGCACCACTGACGATTTCCATAATCTCAGTTGTTATCGAATCTTGACGGGCCCGGTTCATGATTCGAGTGAGGTTAATTTTTAGATCTTCAGCATTGTCGGTGGCGGCTTTCATCGCTCGTTGCCGCGCAGCGTGTTCTGATGCCGAAGATTCCAGCAGCGCCGCATAAAGCCTCGCTTCGGCATACCGCGGAAGGAGTCGTCCTAAAATCTCAGCTGGTTCCGGTTCAAATTCGTAGCCCCCACCGTCGGTGTCTTCGGCGACGTCAGCACCAATTTCTGTTGGCTCTAGCGGCATAAATTGTTCAACTGCTACTTCCTGGCTGCCCATCGATAAGAAGCGCGTGTAGGCCAACTGAACCTGCTGGACTTCACCGTTCTCAAACAACTCCGCAACTGTTTCAGCCATCGTTTTAGCGTCGCTGTAGTTGGGTTGGTCAGAGAAGCCCTCGTAGGCAGCATGAACTTCGTAACCGCGGAAAGAGAAATAGCCGGCAGCTTTCTTGCCTGACAGCACTAAGGAGTAGTCACGTCCCTGGGACTTATCCGCAGCGATGGCTCGCTCGACAGCTCTGAGGACGTTGTTGTTGTATCCACCGCAAAGACCTCGATCGGCGGCAATCACTACATAAGCGACTCGGCTCACTTCTTCAGGTGCGGTGAGGAGGGGGTGGTCGACACCAGCACCACCGCCCGCCAGGTTGGTGATGACGTCCGTGACTTTCTCCGAGTATGGCTTAGCCGCCTGAACCCGTCCTTGAGCCTTAACAATTCGTGATGCTGCGATTAACTCCATGGCGCGCGTAATCTTCTTGGTTGCGTCAATCGAACTAATTCGACGCCTAAGAATGCGCTCCTGACCGCCTGCCATTGTCTGTCAGTCCTCTGAATCGCTGTCGTCGTCTTCAACGGTTACTTGGAAGGTCGCTTTAAATGATTCCACCGCTGCCTTTACTTGGTCCTCGGGCAACACGCCAGATGTCCTGATTTCATCCAGTAGTCCAGCATTGCGAGTCCTCATGTTCTCAATAAGTTCAGCTTCGAAACGCTGAATATCTTCGACGGGTAGATCGTCAAGGTGGCCATTGGTTCCCGTGTAGATAGACACCACCTGTTCTTCCACTGGCATTGGACTATTGAGTCCCTGCTTAAGAAGCTCCACCAGTCGATATCCACGGCCCAACTGCGCTGCGGAGGCCGCGTCTAATTCGGAGCCAAAGGTGGCGAAAGCTTCAAGGTCACGGAACTGAGCTAAGTCAATTTTCAGGGTCCCGGCAACGCTCTTCATGGCCTTGGTCTGTGCATCGCCTCCGACTCGTGACACTGACACCCCAACGTCTACGGCTGGACGGACACCTGATTTGAAAAGGTCATCTTGAAGATATATCTGGCCATCGGTAATCGAAATCACATTGGTTGGGATGTATGCCGAGACATCGCCCGCTTTGGTTTCAATCACCGGCAGGGCGGTCAAAGAACCAGCTCCTTGTTCATCCGATAGTTTCGCAGCGCGTTCCAACAAACGACTATGCAGATAGAAAACGTCGCCCGGATAAGCCTCGCGGCCTGGTGGGCGCCGAAGCAACAATGACAACTGTCTATAGGCTTCGGCTTGTTTGGAGAGGTCGTCATAGACGATTAGAGCGTGCTCGCCATTTTCCATCCAGTGTTGACCCATCGCACACCCTGCGTAGGGGGCTAGGTATTTGAAGGGAGCGGCGTCAGCAGCGGGCGCACACACCACGACGGTGTAATCCATGGCGCCCCGTTCTTCCAAAGTGCTAACAACCTGGGCGACCGTTGATCCTTTTTGTCCGACGGCGACATATATACATTTAACGCCCAGTCCTGCTTGATTCAGGATCGTGTCAATAGCGACTGAAGTCTTCCCTGTCTTCCGGTCGCCGATGATGAGTTCTCGCTGACCACGACCCACAGGAGTCATGGCGTCAATCGCCTTGATGCCAGTCTGCAATGGTTCATGCACTGGTTGTCGGCCCATGATGCCCGGTGCCTGGATTTCCATGCGGCGCGGCTCAGATCCCACTAGTGGGCCTTTACCATCAATCGGTTCGCCGAGGGCGTTAACCACCCTTCCCAGCACTCCATCACCAACCGGCACCGAGAGGATCCTGCCTGTGGATTTAACGTTTTGGCCTTCTTCAATGTTCTCGACGTTTCCAAGGACTACCGCGCCAATTGAGTCCTCATCGAGGTTCAGGGCAAGCCCAACGTCCCCGCTCTCAAACTCCAAGATCTCGTTAACAGAGGCATTCGGTAGACCAGATACTCTGGCAATGCCGTCTCCCACTTCCAAGATGCGACCTACGGTTCCGGACTCTACCGATGGGTCAAAACCTTCCAGGTTCTTTTGGATAGCTGCAGTTATCTCTGCGGCATCGAAGCTCAGGTCAGTCACGACAAACGCTCCTTCATTTTCTCTAGACGGGTACGTACGGATCCATCGAAGACGGTGTCACCCACTTGGGCGACTACTCCTCCGAGGATGTCGGGATCGACAACTACAACGATGTCGATATTCATTCCAGTTGCATTAGAAAGCGCGGATCGGAGACGATCACGTTGATCATCGTTGAGCGCAACAGCTGATCGAACTTCAGCTACTGCTTGACCTCTTGTCTCTGCTGCTTGGCGAACTAGTTCATCAGAAATTGGGCCTATGTGATTTCCTCGACCCGCACCGACGAGCATGCTGACAAGGTTGAGGGTCACCGGCGATGCATTAGATCCGAGCAGATCTTCCAGTACTCCGATTCGGCGCGAAGCAGGTATGGACCTGTCACTGAGAGTCGACCGGAGTTCGTCCGATGATTCGACAGTTCGACCTAGTTGATATAGCTCATCCGCGACGCGGTTGAGTTCACCTTCGGCGTCAGCCAATTTCGCTAGGCCGGCGGCGTACTCTTCCACTTTCTCGGTCATCGCTTTCCTCGTTCTATTCGTAACGGGTTACCGTGGCTGAGTGCCAAGGTCCCAGGAAACTCTTCAGGAAATTCTGGAGAGTTTTTTTCATGTCAGTGTCAGTTGCCAACTGACTCGATGTAATCATCAACCAGTCGCGCATATGCGGCCTCGTCCAAGCTGGACCGGACTACCTGTTCGGCAGCTCCGACCGCAAGAGATGTGACTTGACTTCGAACGTCTGCAAGTGCTCTCGCCTTGGCAGCTTCGATATCAGCATCAGCTTGCGCTCGTTTTTCCTCGATCTCCGGCTCAATGGCGGCAATACGATCTTGTCGAACTTGCTCGGCCTCAGACCGAGCAGCTTCAAGAATTCGTCCTGCCTCAGCTTGCGCCTCTGAGATCTTTGCGTCATATTCAGCACGCAAACCCTCGGCTTCGCTTCGGGCAGTGTCAGCTGCATCAAGATCACCTTGGATCTTTTCAGATCGGGCTTCCATCACCTTTTGAATCGCAGGGTACGCGAACTTGGCCATCACAATGAAAAGAATCGCGAAGGCAGCGCCTCCCCAAATAATTTCATTCCAAACGGGAAGTATCGGGTTCGAAGCCTTCCCTCCGGCGTCAGCCGCCGCTAGGAGTCCAATTGAATTCATTGTCTCTCCCTAGGCGAAATTCAGAAGGATGAATACCACGAAACCGATGAGGGCAAGAGCCTCGGTAAACGCGATGCCGAGGAACATGGTCGTGCGGACCATACCTGCGGATTCGGGCTGTCGGGCCATGGCGGTAATCGCATTGCCAACTACCAGACCGATGCCTACGCCTGGACCAATGGCTGCGAGGCCATAACCCAGACCGGCACCAACGGCCTTAAGACCATCGACGGCGGTGTCAGCTTGTGCGAGTAAGTCAATCACTCGTCTCTCCTGTGTCTTGTTTGTTTAGTGCTCGGGATGTAGTGCGCCACCGATGTACACGGCAGTCAGAATTGTGAAGATGAAGGCCTGCAAGAAGGCCACGAGAATCTCGAAACCTGTGAGGCCAATTAACACAACAAATGGGGCCCAAATGATCGAAACCAAAATGTTCTTAGCCCACAAATTTTCGCATAGTACTGCGAATGTAACTAACAAAAGGTGGCCCGCGAGCATGTTGGCGAAGAGCCTGACTGCTAGCGAAAAGGGACGCACCAAGAATGTTGAAACGAATTCGATAACTGCAACCAGAGGAAGCAAAGCACCCGGGACCCCGGGTGGAATAACGGTGTTCTTGAAGTAACTGAAGAACCCTTGACTCTTAATACCCACGGCGTTGAAGACGACCCAGACAAGAATCGCTAGGAAAGCGGGTGCCGCCATTCGCGAGTTGGCGGGGAATTGAATGAAAGGGATCACTTCGGTGATGTTGGCGAAGAAGATGAAGAAGAAGAGCGACAGAAGGAAGGGCATGAACTTCATGCCATCGGGGCCCATGGTTTGCATCACGACGTTTTCGCGCACAAAGCCAACGGAAGATTCTGCAACGGTTTGAACTCCACGGGGGACCAAGGCGCTCTTCCGAATAGCCAGGGTAAATATCACTAGTGGGGCGACCATCGCGAAGAGATAAATGACGCCTACTTTGTTCAGTTCGAGAAAAGTGTTGCCTTCAAAAAGGAATCCAGGCCACTCGAGAAGGCTCTCGATTGGAGGGAAGTGCAGTCCACCGGAACTGCCACCATCACCAGCGGCAAGCAGTTGATTCACTTGATCTCCTTGCATTTCTTCGGCGTCATGTTGCTAGGTCCTAGACCTGGGTAAGCGAGTGATAGTGAAACATAGCGCGTCTCCCACACCAGCAGCCCGAGATGGGAAACGATAATCGTTACACCGAGGGGAACGGGTGCAAAAACGCTGATTTTACTCGCGGCTACAACTGCCAAAGTCAAGACAGCAAGACGGACGATGAATCCGCCTAGTGCAGCAAACATCAGGGCAGCGGTCGAGATCCGTCCAGCCCAAGTCAAAAATGCGGCAGCAGCTGCGAAATTAGCGAAGATTAAGCCAAGTCCATAAGCGGACGATGCGACCCCATCAAGACCCCAAACCAACCATGAAAAGATCAGCCATACCGGTGCGACTTTCATTCCCCGAACAAGCATGTCAACGACGATGCCTTTTTCGGGCTCTTGATTTTGTTCTGCATGGTGAGAGCCCGAAAGTCGTTGCTCAGTTCTTCCATTCATTCGACTGCACGCTCCTCGAGGGTCACGCCGGTCGGTAAATGGTCGTCGACTTCTTCTGGATGGTCTAAACCACGGCTATTTGTGGGACGGCTTGAAGCCATTTCTTCTTCGATGCCTGCCATCCGGCCGGCATATCGGTACCACTCTGCGGCTACCTTCACTAAGAATGCCACTGCGCCAAAGGATGCTGCCATCCATGGGCTTGTTCCTAGCCATCTATCGAACAGCCAACCCAGCCCTGCAAAAATCGCCGGAGTGACGACTATTTCAACCGAGCGCGAAAAGGCATCATCGGTGCCGAAGAATATTTTGTTCTTGTAGAGCGCAGATGCTCGCATGCGACGGGCAGTCTCCGGACTGGTAGAGAATTATGGGATGCTTCGGGAAGCGGCCACACCCTAATTGGGGTATTTCATCGGTTGCAAGCGACTCTGCGGTCAATCAATTGCCAACCCGTTATTTTCTCTACACGCGCCTAATTTCTGGTTCTCTTTCTTCTCCCAACCGAGTTCTCGGCCGAAGCAAAAAGAACAGCAAAATAGCGACACCAGCTAGGGCGAAGGGAAGCACAGCATCGCCGCTACCAGTCAATGTTGGCACCAAGGCAACACCTGAAAGCAGGGCTGTCCATGCCCACAGGAGCAACACGGTCCGCCTATGCCCGTGTCCCATCCTCAATAAGCGATGATGCAGATGGTCTTTATCTGCTGTCGCGATCCCCTCTCTTCGGTAGGCCCGTCTCGCTACCGCCAGGGCAACGTCAACCAAAGGAACGCCCAGGATTAAGAAAGGAATCGCTATGGGAGCAAAGAAGAAGTAGACCTGCCCGCTGAACTGGTCAACAACTCTGCCACCTACGGTCATGGTCGCGGATGCCATAAGCAGACCGAGTAATAGCGCACCTCCGTCGCCCATGAAGATTCGTGCTGGATGGAAATTGTGAGGCAAAAAGCCGAGGCAGATCCCTAGCGTCACGAGCGCTAATAGTGGCCCCAGGTTGGCGTCGCTGATAAGTCCGGCATTCTGTAATTCCCCGCTGTACAAGTAGAAGGCACCAGCAGCAATTGCGACGGTACCGGCAGCGAGTCCATCTAGACCGTCGATTAGGTTGACCGAATTAGCTACGACTACAACTAATAGGACAGTTATCAAAGTGGCCCAATCCGCTGATAAGACAACAAGCTGTCCGAAGGGCACTCTGAAATAGAACAGTGTGACGCCCAATACGGCGAGAAGACTTCCGGATAGCACCTGTCCGGCCACCTTTGCTGGGGCTGAAAGCTCTCGCAGATCATCAACTGCTCCGATAGCGAACATAACGGTGGCTGCAACAACTACAGCTAAGGCTTCCGATGAGCCTGCGAAAACCTGGGTGAAGCCCGGCAAGCGGCTAGCTAAGACTAGGGCGGCCAAGAAGCCCACGAACATCGCTGCTCCACCACCGGTGATAGTTGGACGTTGATGGACGCGTCGATCATCTGGTTCGACGACTGCTCCTAATTTGGGGGCCACTCTTGTTACAACGAACGTGAAGAGATATGTGACGATGGCTGCTGCGCCTAATACGACGGCATGTTGGAGTGTCCTACTCACGGGACTTCCCTATTCATCAATAATTACAACAGGCGCACGTTACGACTCTTGTATCTATCCAACCAGCCTAGTTATGAGTGCTGGAGCTTTGATGGAGGGTGCCACGAGCTAGTGATTGTCGCTGCGTTCACTCTGGGTATGGCGGGAATTGACCGCATAAATCGGCTACTTCCTCGGCAATGGCCTTGACGGCGTCGGCTTCATGGCGTTGTCGGAGTATTCGCGCCGTGAAGTCCGCGATCTTGGCCATTTCTTCGACTCCCATTCCCTGTGTAGTCACAGATGCGACACCCATGCGCACGCCACTAGTCACGAATGGCGAACGAGGGTCATCAGGAATCGTGTTCCGGTTGAGGGTTACCCCACCTAGGTCAAGTACTTCTTGAGCTTCTTTGCCTGTCAAGTCTTCATCGAAAGTTCTCAGGTCAACTAGGAGTAGATGATTGTCCGTGCCTCCTGAAACCAACCTGAATCCCTGGTTCGCGAGAGCATTGGCCAGCGCGTTGGCGTTCTGAACGATTCGCTCGGCGTAGCCTGCGAAACCCGGGTCCAAAGCTTCTCGAAATCCGATTGCCTTGGCAGCGACGACGTGGTCCAGCGGGCCGCCTTGGTTCCCAGGAAATACTGCACTATCGATCTTTTTCGCGAGAGCCTCCGTTGAGAGGATGCAGCCGCCTCGGGGTCCTCGCAGTGTCTTGTGGGTAGTGAAGGTGACTACGTCAGCGTGAGGGACGGGATTCGGGTGTTGACCACCAGCTATCAAGCCCGCTATGTGAGCTGCATCAAACATGAAATAGGCGCCGACTTCATCACACACTTTGCGGAAAGGTTCGGGGTCAATGCGTCGCGGATACGCAGTTGCGCCGGCAACGATCAGCTTCGGTTTCTCAGCGATAGCTATCGAGCGCATCTCCTCGTAATCAATGCGTTCGTCTCCGCCAGTCAAACCGTAGGACACAAAGTTATAAAAGCGACCGCTCGCATTGACGGGCGATCCGTGAGTTAGGTGACCGCCATGATCAAGACTCATCCCCATAACCGTGTCTCCAACATCGAGGAGAGCCATATAGACAGCAGCGTTAGCTTGTGAACCTGAGTGAGGCTGTACGTTTGCGTGTTCAGCACCAAAAAGCTTCTTCACGCGATCGATGGCGAGTTGCTCCACCACGTCTACCTTCGCGTTGCCGCCGTAATAACGACGTCGCGGGTAGCCCTCACTGTATTTGTTAGTGAACACGCTGCCGGTAGCGTTCATGACCGCAGGGGAAGCGAAGTTCTCAGAAGCAATCAGCTGCAGACTTGTCGCCTGACGTTCTTTCTCCTGGGAAATAAGTTCTTCGATTTCGGCATCGGGTCCCACGGTCCAAACGTTGTTGAGATTCGTCATAGGTAAGGACCTTTCGCGATCGTCGCTGCGGATGCTGGCACAGCTTGCCCTGAATTTGAGTCTTTGTGTGCTCTTTCTAGGTCAACACTCAACTCGGGGTCTAAATAGCGTCCAGCTTCTCTACACGTTGTTGATGTCGTCCACCTTGGAAGGAAGCACCTAAGTATGCATCCACTATCTCCAGAGCTGTCTGTTCGCCCACCATGCGGGCTCCAATGCCGATCACGTTGGCATCATTGTGTTCCCGACATGCCCGAGCGGTTGTCACGTCATGGACTGTGGCAGCACGAATACCGGGCACCTTGCCTGCGGCCATGACGATTCCGATTCCGCTACCACATACAACAAGCCCGCACTCCGCGCCACGATTTGCGACTGACATGCCCACAGCTGCTCCATAATCGGGGTAATCGACTCGCGATTCGTCGTGGGTCCCACAATCAACTATTTCGTGACCTTCTCCTGATAGGTATTCAGCGATTATCTGTTTAAGCGCAAATCCTGCATGGTCAGCTCCAAGAGCGATAACAGACACACAGCCCTTTCTTTAAGGCGACCCAGCTATCTTCCCACGCGGAGCTTCGCTGATCGCGACTAATTCGGTGTCGAAATTTTCGCTGAACTATTTTTTACGGCAAGTCGACAGCGCCTTGACGCAGCACGGTCAGTGAGTCGCCCGTTGTGTCGACAACAGTCGATGCCAGTCCCCCTCGTGAAGTTCCCGGTATGACATAGGCAACTTCAATGGCAAGGCTTGCCGCTGCATCCTGCGCGCGTATTTGAGTTTCAACGGCATGCAAATTCGCGCTTGACCCGGTGACAGGTCCTACATCATCGATGAGTACGCGAAGCCATCCCGGTTCCGGGCATCTAATGCCTAATGTGTTTCCTCCAGTCACCGGATCAGGTCCGTCCCGGCGTTGCGCGACGATGGTCAGGGCTCCAGGCCAGTGGTCCGCGATGAGCCTTCTCACTTCGTCATCTAAATGGACAAGCTTGTCGGCCTGCTCAATTCCGCTTACTAGTACTGGAACAGGCTGATCAAACGGACGGTCTTTGGCTCTATAGGAGTTCTTAACTGCTGCTGTGTCGCTGTACTTGGCTAAAAGCCCTGGAAGGGTGTCTGTGGGGGCGACAACTAGCGAACCCGAGTCGAGCGCAGCGGTAGCTCCTGTGAGGTGAGAGTCGTCAACGTCGTCTAAAGGTCGGCGCGCTGTC
>ENA-UPTF01000208-UPTF01000208.1-marine-metagenome-genome-assembly--contig:-NODE-208-length-41975-cov-3.610745_pt1 | contig 41975 bp, 44 predicted proteins | sample MGYA00238166_ERZ767019 | MGnify/ENA primary metagenome ERZ767019 (study PRJEB28930, sample SAMN06266391) | marine metagenome | isolation source: Sea water from 250 m depth | place: Atlantic Ocean | study... | reverse complement strand
CCCACCCCTACATTGTTATCAAGCACATCCAAGCGCCCCCATAATTCAAGGGCTTTCTCAACCATCGCCTCGCAGTCTTCACCAACGCTGACATCGGCTTCAAATGCAACGGCCACACCACCGTTTTCCCCGATCATTTCGACTGTACGATCGGCGGCACCGGCATTCTGATCAACAACCAACACGCGTGCGCCCGCATCGGCAAGGAGTATCGCTGCCGCCCGACCATTGCCGATTCCGTCATGGATCGCTCCTCCACCAGTGACGATGGCGACTTTGCCGTTTAGGCCTTCGTCCACGGACTTGATCTTTCGACTCCCTTAGCCCATCAAACCAAGAACATACGGTATGCCGAATTGGCGGATTCTTCCCAATACCGATACCCGATCCGATCGAGGTATTTACGCAACGCTCTCTTGTCTTGGTTTACCGCCCTAAATCCAACGAGAACGCGGCCCCAAGCCGCACCATGATTCCTGTAGTGGAACAAAGAAATATTCCAGTCGACACCAACCTCGGTCAAAAACGTTCGCAGCGCACCGGGTCTTTCTGGAAATTCGAAACGGTAAAGTACTTCCCCAGACGCAGTCGAAGCCGCACCTCCAACCATATGTCTGACATGCAGCTTGGCCATCTCGTTATCCGTCATATCATCGACAACGTAACCCCGTTTGGTGAGCACATTGACAACGTTCTTCCGCTCTTCAAGCTCACTGACTTGGATACCGAGAAACACCTGTGCGGTTTGCTGATCATTAAGCCGGTAGTTAAATTCTGTAATCGCCCGTTTGCCCAGCGCCTGGCACAGACGCCGAAAGCTTCCGGGCTTTTCAGGAATACTCACCCCAAGTAATGCTTCCCGAGATTCCCCAAATTCAGCCCGTTCCGAAATATGTCGAAGCCGGTCAAAATTGACATTTGAACCACTTATTACCGCGACATACTTTCTATTCGATCCCGGCTTGTCCTTTAAGTACCGTTTGAGACCTGCGACCGCGAGCGCTCCAGCCGGTTCAGCGATAGTTCGCGTATCATCGAAAACATCTTTGATCGCCGCACAGATTTCGTCTGTCGTAACAACGATCATTTGATCAACGTGCCTCCGCGCGATCTGAAATGGCCGCTTACCGACCTGGGCCACCGAAGCTCCATCGGCAAACAGATCCATTCCATCGGTTCGTAATCGAACCCTTCGTCCGGCGATTAATGCTTGATTGAGGCAGTCGGAACCACTGGCCTCTACGCCAATGACCTTAACTTGCGGTTTCAAATATTTGACGTAGGCCGCGATACCCGCGACGAGTCCTCCCCCACCCACTGGAACGAATATCGCGTCAGGATCACCCTCAAACTGATTTAAGATTTCAACACCAACCGTGCCCTGTCCGGCAATTACCGCTGGATCATCGTAGGGTGGCACAATGGTCGCCCCGCTTCGGTCCCCTATAGAGTGCGCGTATTGTTCCGCATCGTCGTAGGTATCACCGCGAAGTATTACTTCAGCACCTAATCGCTGTACTGCCTCGACTTTTATCGTCGGCGTATTGAGTCCCATCACGATTGTCGCTTGAATCCCCAATCGCGATGCCGCCAGCGCAACTCCTTGCGCATGATTGCCAGCCGAAGCCGCCAAAACGCCTCGTTTCCGCTCGCGCTCACCCAGCTTTACCATCCGGTTATAGGCACCTCGAATCTTAAAAGAATGGATAGGCTGCATGTCTTCGCGCTTGAACGAAACGTCCGCACTTAACCTCGCGGACAAAAATGGAGCGGCTTCTAACGGCGTTTCGATAGCAATGTCATAGACTTCCGAAGATAAGATTTTCTTTACGTAAGCCTCAAGCATGGCGTCATCTCCGGGAAATTGATCCTTGGTTCAGGCTACCATGGCTCCATGAAAACCGACGATTTGAAGAAAATTGCAGCGCAAGCAGCCATTACTTACATCGAACCCAAGCTCAACCTAGAAAGCATCGTCGGAGTCGGCACCGGTTCAACCACCAACCATTTCATCGATGCACTCGGCACCATAAGACACAAGTTCGACGCCGCCGTCTCCAGCTCCGCAGCTTCAACCGCGAGGCTCGAAGACTTAGGCGTGCATGTAATCGATCTAAACGCAGCCCCTCGCGTTCTTGTTTACGTCGATGGCGCCGACGAAGTGGAACCAGGTAAGGCTGCGCTCAAAGGGGGCGGCGGCGCATTGACCCGTGAAAAGATAGTCGTCGCCGCAAGCGACGAGTTTGTCTGCATTGTTGACGACAGCAAGTACGTGGATCGATTGGGTTCGTTCCCATTGCCAGTAGAAGTGATACCAATGGCCCGAAGCTTCGTAGCCCGACGGCTCGTTGAGCTCGGTGGCGATCCGATCTATCGAGACGGTTTAATCACCGACAATGGCAACGTGATTCTCGACGTCCATGGACTAAACATCGATGATCCAGACGCCCTGGAAAGCAAGATCAGTAACATTGCGGGGGTGGTCACCAACGGGATTTTCGCAGCCAATCGAGTGAACACATTGATTGTGGCTTCTGCTGAAGGGGTATCTATACGCTAAGTAATTTTCCCGGATTCATGACCCCACTCGGATCAAATACTGATTTAAGTTCGCGCATCAAACCGACTTCTGCGTCGCCTCTACTGAACGGCAAGAAATCCCTTTTTAATAAACCCACGCCGTGTTCAGCAGAAATGCTCCCGCCCCGTTGCTCAATCAGGTTGAAAAGTTCCGGGTTGATTTGATGGCAGCGTTCAAAAAAAGCGTCGATCGAAAGAGACTCTGGCTTCAGGATATTTAAGTGAAGATTCCCGTCTCCGATGTGGCCGTACCAACAAACATCAAATTCAGGATAATGTTCGTTCACGATGCGGTCCACGTCGGAAAGAAACCCAGGCACTTCCGATATTCGCACCGAGAGGTCATTTTTGTATGGTGTGTCGGCAGCAATGCTCTCGCTAATATTTTCACGCAGTGACCACAAGGCGGATGCCTGAGCATCGGATTGACTTATCACCCCCGTCGTCACCCAGTCCTGATCCAGCGCTTCTTCGAATGCGATGGCCGCTTCTTCGTCTGCATCCACATCGAACTCAACTAAAGCATAAAAAGCACACGGCTCTGGAAAAGGTCGCTGAACGTCTCCACCTTTTAATACTTTCTGTAGCGCGAGTTCCGAAAAAAACTCAAATGCGGTCAAGACAATACGCTGTTGGAAACACTCAAGTATATTGAGGATGTCGTCAAGACGATTGACTCCAAGCACCAATACGCGTTGTGGCTTGGGACCTGGTGCTAATCGGATTTCGACTTCGACAATGAATCCCAAGGTACCTTCCGACCCTATAAAGAGATGCCTTAGGTCGTACCCTGTGGCGTTCTTAACCAAACCGCGATTGCACCGAATAATATCCCCTGTGCCGGTAACCACAGTAAGCCCCGCCACCCAGTCCCGGGTGAGGCCGTAGCGAATGACCTTGATCCCACCGGCGTTCGTGGCGACGTTTCCGCCGATTTGACTTGAACCGGACGAGGCAAAATCAACTGGATAAAAGAGCCCTTTATCTAGCGCATATTCCTGGAGGTTTTTTGTGATAACCCCGGCCTCACAGCGGACAATTCGGTCGGTGGAATTAAACTCCTTGATCTGATTCATTCGATCAAACGAAACGACGATTTCGTTGTTTGAGGCGACGGCACCTCCCGATAGCCCGGTGCGACCCCCCGACGGAACCAACTCCAGCGCGCGATCACGAGCAAGTTTAACGAGTGCGACAATTTCGTCGGCGCACTCCGGAAAAACTACCGCCTGGGGCGCAATGTCAAAACTCCGCGTCCAGTCCGTACCCCAATGCATGAGGTCCGCATGGTCTGTTTTCACCCGGCTACTCGAAAAAATTTCCTTAAGAGCGTCAGTGTTTTTCACGAAGAATCCCCATCCCCGCAGCGTATTTGAACCATGTCCTGGAGGCCGATAACAACACCCATTTCTTTAGGTCACCACCCCCTTAACACGTACACCTCGAACGTCCTACGCATTCAAATCCAATACCTCCAACGCGGGAAGGCTTCGGCCCTCTAGAAATTCAAGAAACGCGCCGCCGCCCGTTGATATATACGAAATTTTATCTTCAATATTATATTTTTCGATGGCCGCTATCGTGTCGCCGCCGCCCGCAATGGAAAAGGCTGGCGATTGCGCTATAGCCTCAGCTATGAGCCGAGTGCCTTCGCCAAACTGATCTATCTCAAATACCCCAACGGGCCCGTTCCATATTACGGTCCCCGCATTATGAACGAGCTCGGCGACCCGTCTAGCCGATTCGGGGCCGATGTCACCAATAATGTCGTTTTCGCCAACGCTATCAGTGAGGCAAAGTCTCGACGCTGCTTGATCGTTTAATTCCACCCCCGTCATCACGTCTACGTGTTCAAAAACGCTACTTCGGGCGGCGATTGACGCGGCAACATGGGTAAGTTGAGGTTCAGCAAGGGATCGTCCGATCGATTTTCCCGCTGCCAACAAAAACGTGTTGGCAATCCCGCCTCCAAAAACGATCGTATCCGCGATTTCAGCGAGACTGTGCAAGGTTTTCAATTTTGTCGACACTTTCGAACCACCAAAGATAGCGACCAAAGGTCGTTGCGGATCTTCCAGCGTACCTGAAAGCACATCGATCTCTGACGACAAAAGTGGCCCTGCGCACGCCTCTTTGGCGAATTGGGCAACCGCGTGAGTCGAAGCTTGAGCTCGGTGGGCAGTCGCAAAAGCATCCATAACAAAGACGTCGCACAGGCGCGCGTATGCCTCCCCTAGTTCACCGTCGTTTGCGGCTTCACCCTTTTCAAATCGAACATTTTCGATCATAACGACCGCGCCGGGTTGCGTATCGAGGTGCTTGCGCCAATCCGAAATCAGGTCTACCTGCATACCCAACATCGCGCTCAATTCAGCGGCGACTGGCCGCAAACTCAACTTCGGATCGAAAGACTCCAGCTCAGGCCGACCAAGATGCGACATAACGATGACCGCCGCCTGCTCCCGAATACAATGCTGAATCGTTGGTAGTGCAGCTCGGATACGAGCGTTGCTGGTCACCGATCCATCTTTAATCGGCACATTAAAGTCTTCTCGAATCAGGACTCGTTTACCAGCAAGGGGCAAATCACCAAGGCGTTTATATCTCACTAGCTAATCGTCTCTCGTGCCGCCTCCACAACCGCTTCGGTGGTAATGCCGAAAGCGTCCATTGCAACGTTGCCAGGTGCCGAAATGCCAAAGCGGTCCACGCCCACGATCCGACCATCAAAACCGACGAACCGATACCAGTAGCCCGGGTGGGCGGCTTCAATCGCGACGCGTGCCCTATGCTCCGGTGGCAGAACTTGATCTTGATAGGCAGCAGATTGCTGCAAAAAGTGATCGACACTCGGCATCGAAACAACTCGACAACCGAGACCATCTGCTTCAAGCACGCCCGCCGCTTCTACCGCAATGCCGACCTCGGAGCCCGTTGCGATAAGAATCACATCCAGAGACTTTGATTCATGGTGCAATGTGTAACCACCGCATCCAATGGCGTTGACGGTCGAGTCGTTGCGAACTTGAGGGCTCGTTTTTTGTCGAGTTAAAACCAACGCGGTGGGTCCATCCGTCCTAGCGAAAGCCTGCTTCCACGCGACGCATGTCTCTACGGTGTCGCACGGCCGCCAGACCGACAAATTGGGCGTCATGCGCAAATTACTTAGTTGCTCAACCGGCTGGTGAGTGGGCCCATCTTCTCCCAGACCAATGGAATCGTGGGTATAAACAAATATATTGTGCAATCGCATCAACGACGCGAGTCGCACCGCATTTCGCGCGTATTCCATAAACACCAAAAAGGTCCCTGTAAACGGGATAAACCCACCGTGTAGGGCGATTCCATTGGCTATTGCCGACATTCCAAATTCCCGCACCCCGTAATTCAGATACCGTCCACCGTCCGCAAGCCAACCGGCGCCTTCCCACTGGGTATTGTTCGATCCCGTTAAATCCGCAGAACCACCGACCAGTTCCGGCAGTTCAGGGCCGATCGCATCAAGACACATTTTCGACGCTTTCCGAGTTTCGAGCGCTTTCGGGTCTTCCTGATTCGCCTGAACAAGCTTATCGAAAATCAGAGACCATCCATCCGGGAGGCGGCCCTCCATTCGCCGACTCAATTCGTCAGCTAACGACGGATACTCTTTTTGGTATCGAGTAAAAAGGGTATTCCATGTCTCTTCAAATGAATTGCCGGTATCCCGCATATCCCAATCGCGGTATAGATGATCCGGTATTTCAAAGGGTTCATGGTCCCACTGAAGCTCTCGGCGTGCACCGCTCACCTCATCCGAACCAAGGGGCGAACCGTGCGCAGCAGCCGAACCACTTTTTTCGGGTGCGCCAAAGCCAATGGTCGTACGACAACAAATGAGGGTCGGAACGCTACCGGAAGTCGTTGCCGAATTGCATGCATCAATCACGGCCTCGGAGCTATGTCCATCCACATTACGAATAACGCGCCAACCGTACGCTTCAAAGCGCGCCGGCACATCCTCTGTAAACCAACCAGCCGTATCGCCATCGATCGAAATGCCATTATCGTCATATATCGCGACAAGCTTTCCCAGTTCCATAGTCCCGGCTAACGATGCTGCCTCATGGGAAATTCCTTCCATGAGACAACCGTCGCCTACAATTACCCAGGTGCGATGATCCACCACGTTAAAACCGTCACGATTGTATTGTCGCGCGAGCATTCGTTCAGCTAACGCCATGCCTACCGCATTTGCGAATCCCTGACCCAAAGGCCCCGTCGTGGTTTCTACCCCTGGACATTCCCCTCGTTCGGGATGCCCTGCGGTTATTGACCCAAGCTGTCTAAACGCCTTGATGTCGTCCATCGATACGTTGTAACCGGTTAAATGCAAAACCGCGTAAAGCAACATGGATCCGTGGCCGTTGGACAGAACAAAACGGTCTCGATTCCACCAGTTGGGATTAGCGGGGTTGTATCGAAGAACATCACGCCATAGAACCTCTGCGACGTCGGCCAATCCCATGGGCGCTCCAGGGTGGCCAGAATTCGCTTGTTCAACGGCATCCATGGCGAGTGCACGTATCGCATTCGCTCTTTCAAAACGGGAAGACATACTTTGGTCACTGCGCGATGGGCGTCGCTATTGTCGATCGAATACGACGGGGCGTCTAGAGTTGAAGCGTACGCATATCAATTTGATCTAGATCACAAGCGTCACGCAATCTCCTTACGTACAATGATCGTACAAGAAAGCTGGGAGTAGCCATGGCAGATTTAAGCGTTTTTACCTCCGAATCGGTTTCCGAGGGTCATCCCGACAAGATGGCCGATCAAATATCAGACGCGGTCGTGGACGCGATGCTCGAACAGGACACCGAGTCGCGTGTCGCATGCGAAACCTTGATCAAAACCGGCATAGTCGTGGTGGCAGGCGAAACCCGTTCAGCGGCAAACATTGACGTCGAGAAAATAGTTCGCAGGGTCATTACTGAGATTGGCTACGATGATCTCTCAACGGGCTTCGACCTGGAGTCGTGTGCAATCATGAACGCGCTCGGGATGCAATCAACAGATATCGCGATGGGCGTTGACGAAAGAGACGATCATGAGCAGGGTGCCGGTGACCAAGGGTTGATGTTCGGTTACGCGTCGAACGAGACCGACGTGCTTATGCCAGCTCCAATCACATACGCACACCGACTAGTCGAAAAACAGGCTGAAGTGCGTCGCAATTCCCTCGACTTTCTCCTCCCAGACGCCAAAAGTCAGCTCACGTTCCGCTACGAAAACAGCGTCCCCGTCGCAATAGAGGCCGTCGTACTATCCACGCAACACAGTCCCGACGTTACCCAACACGACCTTCACGAAGCAGTGATGGAAGAGATCATAAAACCTACGCTGCCAGGCAACTGGATGACTCCCGATACGCAGGTTTACATCAATCCAACTGGCCAATTTGTGATAGGGGGACCCCGCGGTGATTGTGGTTTAACCGGTCGCAAAATTATCGTTGATACCTATGGCGGCATGGCTCGTCATGGCGGAGGGGCTTTCTCCGGTAAGGATCCTTCCAAAGTCGACCGTTCAGCCGCTTATGCGAGTCGATACGTCGCAAAAAACATCGTCGCCGCGAAACTCGCAGCGCGTTGTGAAATTCAAATCAGTTACGCCATTGGCATAGCAGAACCGACCTCAATCAGCGTTGAAACATTTGGTACCGGGCTTGTTTCAGACGACCGGATCGAACAGTTAATTCGCGAACACTTTGATCTTCGTCCAAGCGGGCTCATCGCAATGCTCAATCTCAAGCGTCCGATCTACCAAAGTACGGCAGCCTACGGACATTTTGGGCGTACCGAAGACCAATTCACTTGGGAAAGAACTGACCGCGCCGAAATATTAGCAAACGCGTAAGTCACCGGGTGTCTCAGCCACAGATCAGTTACGAGTTTTTTCCGCCGCACACGTTAGCCGGTAAGGCCAAACTAATTGAAACCGCCACGGCGCTTAAGATAACTAATCCGGCTTATTTTTCCGTGACCTATGGAGCAGGTGGCAGTACCCGAACGCGCACTTTCGAAACCGTGGTGGGACTCATGGAGAAAGGGATGACAACTGCGCCCCATCTCTCCTGGGGCGACGACTCGGAAAGTAGCATCCTGTCTTTGATAGAAAAGTATCGACAGCTCGGAGTTACCCGTATCGTCGCACTGAGAGGAGATCCGACTTCAGGTATCAGTTCGGTCGTCCGAATTCGTCGCGCGCAGTCCCTGGTTAACCTAATACGTCAACACTTCGGCGATACCTTCATCATCCACGTAGCCGCGTATCCAGAAACACATCCCGATGCCTTGTCACCGGAAGACGATATCCGCTTTTTACGCGAGAAAATTGAATCCGGCGCTGACACGTGCATCACACAGTATTTTTTTAATGCGGACAGTTACTTTTACTTCATCGACCGCTGCCGCTCGCACGGGATCGAAACGCCGATCGTTCCCGGCATCATGCCGATTACGAATTACGAAGGCCTGGTAAAGTTTTCAGATGGATGTGGAGCAGACCTTCCCCGTTGGATTCGTACTCGTCTAGCGCATCTGGCCAACCAACCCGAAGAATTACTCGAGTTCGGTATCGAAGTCGTCACCAACCTGTGCGAACGCCTTCTTTCTGGCGGCGCTCCTGGTATCCACTTCTACACACTCAATAAACCGCACGCCAGTGTCCGGATAGCGCAGAATTTGGGCTTAGGTTGAAGCGTCTCTACATTGATCCACAAAAAATACCGCTGAGCCCAGGCGCTCGTCTCTCGCTGAACCCATATAGTTCAAGTTACTTGGTGCGCGTTTTGCGTCTGCAGGTCGGAAATTCATTACTTTGTTTCGACGGGTTTGGACAGGAATATCAGGCACAATTGACTATCGCGGATTCGCGATCCGCCGCGCTTCAACTGGGTCCTTTATCCCGCTCTGTCCCCACTCCGGCGCCGCGCCTTGTTCTGTTAATCGCGCTCATCAAACACCGGATCGAGGCAGTAGTTCAACAGGCTACCGAACTCGGTGCGACCCATATCACCGTGGTTAACGCGGATCGGTCCCAAGCGCGACCACCTAGGTCCGAACGCCTCGAAAACGTTATACGCCACGCTGCCGAACAATGCGGAAGAGTCTGGCTACCCGAACTCCGTATTGGCGAAGATCTCGAATCCGCAGCTAACCAATGCGAGTGCGATCGAAAGCTTATTGCCATACCGAAAGCCGGTGTAACCGAACTATCAAACGATCTAGAGAATACTTGCTTCGCCATAGGGCCCGAAGGTGACTGGTCCCCTAATGAACGACAACTGGCTCGCGATGCTGGTTTCGAAGAAGTGGGCTTAGGCCCAATCATCCTGCGAAGCACGACTGCTGCTGCTGTTGCGTTATCGTCCATAAGACAGAAATGGCAATGGGAAGTTCCGCGAGTATGAGTCCCGCTTCTCGGTCAAAACTGCGGTTTTCTCTACACTTTTTTCGCCCTAACGACATTGGGATAGCCCCGGGTGCATGACTAGCCCTCGGTCCAGACGTTTTCTATTGCTGCTCACGAGCGTTCTGCGTAATTTAGCCCTACAAAAAAAAGATTCGTTGACATGGTCCACATTGCCTTTGTGATCGATCCCATTGAGACGTTGAATCTAAAGAAGGATTCGACGTTGGCAATGATCCGCGCCGCCCAGCAGCGCGAATGGCGGATTAGTATTCTTGAACAAAGTGATCTCGTATGGGACGGAGAACGGGTCACTGCCTTTACCCGGGATCTGCGTCTAGAAGACGGCTTTGCCAAGTCACTGGACCCCGCTCAAGCTTCCTCACAGTGGTTCCAATGTGCAGAAGAGGAAGCGCTCCCTCTCGGCGAGATCAACATCGTCATGATGCGCAAAGACCCGCCCTTTGACATGGACTACATCTATTCGACTTACCTCTTGGAGCGCGGTCAATCTGAGGGTGCGTTGGTCGTCAATAACCCTCGCAGTCTTCGAGATTGCAATGAAAAATTCTTCGCAACAGCCTTTGCCAATTTTCAACCCCCTTCCCTGGTTTCGTCTCGCGAGGATTTGCTGTTGGCATTCCATCGCAAACACCACGATGTGATTTTCAAGAAGCTCGATGGCATGGGCGGCGTCGGAATCTTTCGCGCCAGCAAGAGCGACCCTAATGTTCGGGTCATCGTTGAGACGCTGACAGACGATGGCAAGCGCCAAATCATGGCCCAAAAATACATTCCGGAAATCGTCGATGGAGATAAACGCATTCTCTTAATCGATGGCGAACCTCTGCCGTACGCACTAGCTCGCATTCCTGCCTCTGGCGAGACCCGAGGCAATCTTGCGGCTGGCGGAACCGGTGTCGGACAACCTTTAAGTCCTCGCGACAAGGAAATCGCCGAAGCATTGGGGCCCGAACTTCGTGCCCGCGGTCTAATGTTCGTAGGAATTGACGTGATCGGCAATTATCTAACCGAAGTAAATGTTACGTGCCCCACCTGTATTCGAGAAATCGATGCGTCTTTTGGGTTGGACATCGCCGCGATGCTCCTCGACGCAATCGAACAGAAACTACGGGACGCCCAGTAATGCTTTCTTCATCCCTTCAGCACCAACTACTACTGGCGATGCCGAATCAAACAGGCACGTACTTCGGTAATACCCTCACCTATATCTGCGACCATAACGAGCAGGGGGCACTGGGCTTGATGATCAACAGACCCACAGACATCGCCCTCACCGAACTATTGATCCAATTTGACTGCGCGACTAACGTCGGCACCGACTCGGTCGTTTTAGAGGGCGGACCGGTGCAACAGGAGCGCGGATTTGTGCTCCACAGCGCAGACGTTCAAACAACCGGCAGTATGCCCATCGGAAACGATCTGTTATTGACAGCGTCCCGGGAAATCCTTGAAATTATCGGGACCGGCGACGGCCCGAAACAATTTATGGTCGCTCTCGGGTACGCTGGTTGGGGCGAAGGACAGCTGGAAAACGAACTGGCGAATAATGCCTGGTTAACGGTCCCAGCCACGAGCGAAATTCTCTTCGACACACCCTTCGATCAGCGCATCGATTCAGCCGCAAAATCTCTCGGTATAGATTTTCAATTGATGTCGCCACATTTGGGCCACGCCTAACCTTGGCGATCCTTGCATTTGATTATGGCAAGTCCTGGATCGGCATCGCAGTCGCCGAGCCCCGCCATGGCACTGCCAATCCCGTAGCTACGGCCCGTGCAAAACGAGGCAATCCCAATTGGGCGACGATCGATCCCATTGTCGCGCAGTGGAATCCCGTGACTTTGGTCGTTGGCCTGCCCCTCAATATGGACGACACAGAATCTGAGTTGTCCGCCGAGTCTAGGCGTTTTGGCACGGCTCTTGGTAAACGGTATGGAGTTCAAGTTCAATTTGCCGACGAGCGATTATCAACCTTTGAAGCCAACGACCGTGATCGCGTTGGAAAAACGTCGAATCACGCCATGGCCGCAACAATTATTGCCGAAACGTGGTTAAGCACACGGCAAGAACCCCACTCTGATTAAGCTATTTCAAAACACGCGGTTTACACTTCCGAAAACCATGTAGAAACAGGTCGATAAAATCGACAGTGATCCACGAACAAATACAGTTGGTTCGCCGTGCAATCGAGGTTGCGTGTGCTAGCAATGATCGAGACAGCAGCTCGGTAAGGGTCTTAGCCGTATCAAAAACACGAAGCAGCGCCGAGATCCGACTGGCGCACGATTCGGGCCTCGACAACTTTGGCGAAAACTACGTACAAGAGGCGATTCGAAAAATACATGAGTTACGGGACCTACGCCTCACTTGGCATTACATCGGTGGAATTCAATCCAACAAGACAAAGGACCTGGCCAGGTATTTTCAGTGGGTTCACAGTATTGATAGAGCTAAGATCGCGTCCCGACTTAACGATGCGAGGGCCGAGTGTCGGCCCAACGATCCGTTGAACGTATGTTTGCAGCTCAACCTGGAAGGGGAAACGCAGAAATCGGGGATCTCGGCGGATGACGTGAAAGATTTGCTACAACATACCCGTCAACTGCCACACCTCCGGGTCCGCGGTTTTATGATCGTCCCAAAAGTTCATTCCGACAGTTCCCTCGAGCAAGAAGGGTTTCGCCATGCAGCAGCACTCTTTCGAAAGTATCGAGGCATTGGTGGCGATAATTGGGACACCCTTTCAATGGGTATGTCTAACGACTTCGCTACCGCCGTGGTCGAAGGCGCGACGATCGTTAGACTCGGAACCGTTCTCTTTGGACCAAGAGGATCACTGCGATGACGGATGAAGTTGCCTTTATTGGCGGGGGCAATATGGCATACGCATTGGCTACTGGCCTTCTTGGCACGGAGAGCCCTCCGAGCATCGTTGTTGCTGATCCAATCTCATCTCAACTTGAGCGCTTCGTGAACTCAGACGTCAACACGACTGCGGACAATAGAGTGGCCATTTCCGGCGCGGACGTCATCATCTTGGCCGTTAAACCACAGATCATTCGATCGGTGGCGCTTGAAATCGCACCGTTAGTCAAAACCCAATTGGTGTTATCTATTGCAGCCGGAGTCCCACTTCGAGCACTCGATACTTGGTTTGGTGAGACCGTATCAATCGTTCGCTGCATGCCGAATACTCCAGCGTTAATTGGGGCTGGAATCACTGGTCTTGTCAGAAATACCCGGACCACCGATGCGGAAGCTGAATTGGCGCACCGTATTCTCGGTTGTGCGGGGGAGGTAATATGGTTTGAAAAAGACGCTGATTTAGATGCGGTGACCGCAATTTCCGGAAGCGGCCCAGCCTATATTTTTTATTTGATGGAAGCGATGATTAAGGCGGCTTCCGAACTCGGCTTGACCCATGAAATTGCACGCAAACTCACCCTACATACAGCCCTCGGCGCGGCTCAAATGGCAATAAATAGTAACGACGATCCGGGGATACTTAGACGGAACGTCACATCGCCGGGCGGAACAACCGAAGGGGCTGTAAGCGTTTTTGACCGCGAAGACATGCAAGGAATCCTCATTCGCGCCATCCTTAAAGCCCACGAGCGTTCTATTGAATTGTCACTAGAGGCCGATAATAACGATGCTTGAGCCGATCCTATTCGTCGTGCGACTGGTCTTGAGCGTTTTCGCGTTCCTCTTCTTGATGCGGTTTGTTCTACAGGCTGTCCAAGCCGATTTCTACAACCCGATTTCAAGCGCAATTGTTCGTTTTACGAATCCCGTATTGAGAGTGGTCCGCCACGTATTACCAACGTACAGAAACTTAGACTTAGCTTCGTTTGCCGCTACTGTGATGGCCTACACACTTGCCGATCTCACCGACTTACTTATGCGTGACGGAGATTTTTCTTGGTGGACATTGATTGGTTACGAGCTATACCAAACTCTTGATCTGCTCGTCTCGATTTTTCTCTTTGCGATTTTCATCATGATCGCCCTAAGCTGGCTTGTTCAGTTTGGCATCATCCACGGGTCACGATCACCGGCGACGATGCTAATCAATCAAATTTGCGAACCAATATTGCGTCCGGCACGAAAATTATTGCCCTCCATCGGCATAATCGACCTGTCACCGATGATCACGATCGTCGTTCTTTGGTTAATTCAACAATGGCTTCTCCCTGGCTTGCTTCTGTAAAGACCAACTTTCTTGCCGATTGGTGCTTAGAGAAGGGGTGATTTAGACTCCGCGTCCGATTTCCCGTATTGGTTCTTGTTTTGTATGGCCGAAGAGACGCCCGGCAACTCCGTTGGGTTGGTCAAGCCTCTATCCCAACGGTTTGACTCGTCGTTTACGCTGCAATCCGGCGCAACATTGCCTGGATTTGAAGTCGTGTACGAAACCTATGGGAGGCTCAACGAAAAGCGCAACAACGCTGTCCTAATCTGCCACGCTTTGTCCGGTCACCATCATGCCGCTGGCTATCATTCTCGCGAAGACGCAAGACCAGGATGGTGGGACAACTGCATAGGCCCCGGCAAACCGATCGATACCGATGACTTTTTCGTGTTGAGCCTTAACAACCTTGGCGGCTGCCACGGAACCACCGGACCCACTTCTATTAATCCAGATACAGGTGAAATATACGGCCCTACCTTCCCCACAGTAACTGTTAAAGACTGGGTCCAAACTCAGCACATGCTAGCGGAGGCACTGGGGATAACTACATTCGCCGCCGTCATCGGTGGAAGTCTCGGCGGCATGCAGGCAATGCAGTGGGCTATTGATTACCCGGACCGAGTGCAGCACGCCTTACTTATCGCTTGCACACCAAAGCTATCAGCACAAAACATCGCGTTTAACGAAATTGCACGGTTCGCGATTTCCAGCGATCCAGAATTTAACGAAGGGCACTATCAAACATCCGGAGTAAATCCCGAAAGAGGTCTCGGGTTGGCGCGAATGGTGGGACACGTCACGTACCTATCCGACGACTCAATGGGTGATAAATTTGGTCGGGAGTTAAAGTCCGGAGACATTTCGCTCGGGCAGGACGTCGAATTTCAGGTAGAAAGTTATCTCCACTATCAGGGGGAAACGTTCTCGAAAATATTTGACGCGAATACGTACATACTCATGACCCGAGCCCTTGATTACTTTGATCCCGCACGTGAATTCGATGACGACCTCGTTAGAGCGCTTGCGAATGCACGCGCGAAATTCTTTGTTGCTTCGTTTACCTCCGACTGGCGATTTGCGCCCGAACGTTCAGGTGCAATCGTCGACGCACTAATCGCTGCCGGTAAAGACGTCGTAAGCACTACCATTGAATCGACTCACGGGCACGACTCTTTCCTATTGCCAATACCCCGCTATTTCGACGTTTTACGGGCCTACATGAGCCGCATCGCACGAGAAACCGCTTCATGAGAGAGGATCTAAGAATTATCGCGAACCTTATCAAAAGCGACGCCCGTGTACTCGATCTTGGTTGCGGGAGTGGCGATTTGTTGGAACACCTGGCAAAGGCCAAGAACATTCTAGGTTATGGCATTGAAAACGATTCGGACGAAATCAGCGGCTGCATCCGACGTGGGGTCAACGTCATTGAACACGATCTAAATGAAGGCCTCGAACGCTTTCCCGACAAAAGTTTCGATATGGTGATAATGACCGAGACGCTTCAAGCAGTCGATTCACCCCAACGGTTACTAGATGAGATGTTACGGATTGGCGAAGAGTGCATTGTGACGTTCCCCAATTTCGGCTATTGGGGCCACCGAGTGAGAATGTTTACGAGTGGCAAATTCCCAGTATCTCAACCAATACCCCACCGCTGGTTTGATACCCCAAATATTCGTCCCTGCACATTCTTGGACTTCGAGCAACTCTGCGCCGAAAAGCAATTGCGTATTGTCCAACGACTAGTTTTTAGTTCTTCTTACAGAGCAGGTCCCCTAATGAAAAGATTCCCTAATCTTTTCGGCGCAACCGCATTTTATCGACTCGGTCGGGTATCGTGACCCGAAGACGTTATTTCTCGTTGTCAGAAAAGAATGTCTCGGGCGGGCTAACCTCAAGAAATGACCACGCTAATTTGACCGGATCTGTTATTTTCCCGGCGTAATTGATAGCGCATGAGTGAAGGGATGCCCATTCAAACCGCCGTCCTCGCCAGTGGCAACAAAGGCAAGCTCGAAGAACTTAATCTTTTGCTCGCCCCTACGAAATTTCAGCTGCTACCGCAGTCGAAATATGAGATAACCCCCGCCTTAGAAACCGGGGCTTCCTTCGTAGAAAACGCCTTGATCAAGGCGCGTCACGCGAGTCGCTTGACCTCGTTACCAGCATTTGCGGACGACTCAGGGTTGGTCGTTCCTTCGCTGGACGGTGCTCCAGGGATTTATTCGGCGCGTTACGCTGGTCCAGCAGCGAGCTCCCAACAGAACAACTTGAAGCTCTTAGAAGCCCTTGGCAATTCCCCTAGTCGGCGGGCGTATTTTTTTTGCACACTCGTTTTCCTGCTTCACAAACAAGACCCGACGCCGATCGTAGTTTCTGGCGAGTGGCACGGAAAAATTGCGGAGGAGGCAAGGGGGGATAACGGTTTCGGTTACGACCCTATTTTTGTTGCGGACGAATTCCAAATAACTGCCGCACAGATGGAGCCAGAATTGAAGAATCGCCTAAGCCACCGCGCAATCGCCGCCGTGAATCTGATTCGATCGATTCAACACCGACAGGGGCAAAAATAATGGGGCTCGGCCTTTATGCCCATTTCCCGTGGTGCGTGCGGAAATGCCCCTACTGTGATTTCAACTCCCATCCGCTCCATGGCGAATTAGATGAAACAAATTACATATCTCGCTTAATTGAGGACTTCAAAAAAGAGCTGGATTCCACGAGAGAAAACATCAGCACGATCTATTTGGGCGGCGGGACACCGAGTTTATTTTCCGCAAACTCCCTTGCCCGATTTCTACAATTGGTGGATCGTCGAAACACTTCCGAAATCACCATGGAGGCCAACCCGGGGGCTCTGGAACACGAAAGTTTTGACGCGTATTTGGACGCAGGAATAACTCGAATTTCTATTGGTGTGCAATCCTTCGACCCTCAACAACTCGACAATCTAGGCCGGGTCCATAACTCCGACGACGCGTCGAACGCTGCTGAAAACGCCTTGAAGGCAGGGTTTGATAGCGTCAACCTCGACCTCATGTTTGGATTGCCGGGACAAAGCCTAGACGATGCCATGATTGATCTGGAACATGCCATAAGTTTCGGGACCGATCATTTGTCCTGGTATCAATTGACTATCGAACCTCGGACCGAATTCCATCGCCGACCGCCTATATTGGCTTCAGATGACCTACGGGCTGATATGAGCAACACTGGCCGACGATTATTGAAGGAAAACGGGTATTCGCAATACGAGGTCTCCGCCTTCGGTCGCGATGGTTCTCGTTGCCTTCACAACGTGAATTACTGGCGTTTTGGGGACTACTTCGGGATTGGCGCTGGTGCGCACGGCAAAACTGAGCGACACGGGAAAATCATCCGCACCGTGAAACCACGCCAACCGAGGTTATATCTCTCCGGCGCCTCCACTCAGCGCGTCGAGGTGTCACCCGACGAACTGCCGGTTGAATTCATGATGAACGCACTCCGACTCACTGGCGGGGTCGAGACGTCACTGTTTTCCCAAACAACCGGCCTTTCCTACGAAGTTATTTCTGACGTTGTTGACCGACTCGTGTCGTGGGAGCTCATGCAACCGAATCGGCTCCAGACCACGGATAGAGGCTACGCCCAACTAGATTCTATCGTTGGCCAATTCCTCAACTAAAATCTGACGAACGAATGTTCTTGATCCATCCCAACGACGAATAGGTTTAGCCTACTTTCGTGTAACAAAAGTCTTGAACATGACGTCGAAGCCGTCGGGCTCGCTCCTCGAACTTGGTCTCAGGGCGTAACGGCCAGCGTTCCGATACGCCGCCTTGAAGCTTGGGATTATCTTTAAGGGCTTCAAGGATCGTTTCAGCGTAGGGTACCCAATCTGTCGCAAGCCGCATGCGTCCACCCACCTTCAGTTTCCTCGTCGCCAACTGACCAAATGTCCCGGTAATAAGCCGTCGTTTGTGGTGGCGCTTTTTCGGCCATGGATCGGGGAAGAAAACCATCATCAGCTCGATGGAATTGTCTTCCAGTCGTTCTAGAACAGATACAGCATCGGCTTCCACAATACGCACATTCCTGACGTTTTGTCCCTCACATTGAAGGACAAGTGATCCGATCCCTGGACGATATACATCTACTCCGATGCAGTTCCACTCCGGATGACAGCCCGCAAAATGAACCAACGCGTGGCCCATCCCGAAACCGATTTCCAGAGCTGTCGGGGCTCTACGGTTAAATGCAGCTTTCGCGTCAACAGCCGGATCCATCAAGAATTGATCCAGACGACCAAGCGCACCTAGCTGCGCTTTTGTGATCCGTCCACGACGACGGATAAAAGCTGGCTTTGAGAAGATCATTTTCTTGTTTTTAGGGTAGCAGTAGCCAGCCCTATAAAACTAATACTCCTCTCAAAGGAGTGATCGGCCTAAGCTAAGCCCAAACCTAAGCTGCCTCCATGTGCGTTCTCAGTTTCTTCATGGCATTTTGCTCAAGCTGGCGTATCCGCTCGGCAGAAACACCATAGTGCTTTGCCAGTTCTTGTAGCGTGATTTTGTCTTCAGCGAGCCAGCGACTAGAGAGGATGTTCCGACTGCGCTCGTCGAGCTGGTTCAACGCATCTCGTAGTTTCGCTTCAGACTGCTGTGCCCAATCTTCTTCCGCCACTATATCTGCGGGATCTTGCCCTTCATCGCTGAGAAAATGAGCGGGCGCGCCGAGGTTATTACTACGATCTCCATCGTCAGCGTCATCACCGTCGAATCCGACATCGCGGGAGGCCAATCGCCCTTCCATCTGCGTTACGACCTTTGCTTCGACCCCAAGGTCCTCCGCAATGGCCTGGGTCTCTTCTGCCGTTAGCCAACCAAGTGATTTCTTACGATTCCGCAAGTTGAAAAATAATTTGCGCTGTCCCTTGGTCGTCGCAACTTTAACGACCCGCCAATTACGCAACACAAACTCATGGATTTCCGCCTTAATCCAATGAACGGCAAAAGATACTAGCCGCACGCCGAAGGACGGATCGAAGCGCTTTACTGCCTTCATGAGACCAACATTACCTTCCTGGATAAGATCACCGATCGGCAATCCATATCCCCGATAACCTTTAGCAAGGTGGACAACAAAGCGCAGATGACAAAGTACAAGCTCGCGAGCCGCTTCGAGATCATCGTCATTAAAAAGACGTTCTGCCAGCTCCCGTTCCCGTTCCGGGGTCAGTATGGGAAGTGAATTGATTGTCTGGATATATGCATCCAAGTCTCGACCTGGCGACACGTTTTCCAGTAACAAAACGTCCGTACTCAACTGTATAACCCCGACAACAACGAACCGGCATTTTAGCACTCTCATGCTACGAGTGCTAACACGCCTAATCCCTTGATTAATGGATACTTATTTCCCTAAGTCGTTGATTTGAAGCGACTAATCCTCCTGCCACACCCATAATAACTCCAACGAGGGCAAGTCCAATGAAGAACGCCGGTTCGTCGCCCTGAAAATTGACCATTTCACCATAGCTTGACCACAGGGCGCCGAAAGGGGCTTCAAGCAAGATGAGGGCTGCTGACAAGACCATCGCAGCGACCAAGGACCCGCCAAACCCATATATCACGCCAAAGTATAAAAACGGTCTTTTAATATATGCATTCGTTGCTCCAACTAGCTTGAGCACTTTGATTTCTTCAACGCGCATCTCAAGTGCAAGGCGAACGGAAGCCGCAGTAATGAGTATCGCGCCGGTGCCAAACAAAATGCCGAGTACCCAACCCAGCCGAACGATGAGCTCGTCAATCGCTTTCAACCGCCCAAGCCAAGACCTTTCAACAACAATTTCTTCGACTGCATCTACCGCTTCAAATTGCGATGCGAGTTCACTAAGGCGCGCAACGGATACGTCATCGGCAACTGTGACTCTCGCAGAAGCGGGCAAAGGATTGGAATGGAGTAGTGTCATTGCATCCACAATCTCTGTATGCGAACTAAATTCGTCTAAAGCTTCTTCCGGGGTGACCGTTGTAACCGCCTTTATTTCAATTTGGTTCCTCATCTGTTGAGCCAATGCTTCCACATCGCCGGCCGACGCCCCGACTTTGAAATAAACCGAAAAGCTATTGAGGCTGTCCCATTGTCTCGAGATCACTTCGATATTTCTTTGGATCAAGTAGAGGCCCGCAGGCGCGGACATCGCAGTACCAATCAAAAGCCACACCAACAAGCTCGTACCAAAACGATGGCTCGTGTAGCGAAAACTGTCCCGAATGACGCCAGCGTGATCTCGAAAGAAAGCTGCAATAGGCCGCTTCGACTTAGGCCATGGTTCGTTAGCCGCCACTATCCTTCCGTTCGCTCAAACTTGTCACTTGGTCATCGCGCACCACACAACCCCTAGCTAGCTCAACAATCCGGAAGCCCATCAGGTCTATCAATTCCCTATCATGGCTCGCCACGATGACGGTCGTTCCAATCTGATTAAATTGTTCGAACAATGTCATGATGTCACGCGACAAGGCCGGGTCTAAGTTTCCTGTTGGCTCATCAGCAAGAAGTACTTTGGGTCTGTTGACTATGGCTCTGGCAATTCCCACTCGCTGCTGTTCGCCTGCTGAAAGAGCCCGCGTTCCGAACCGTTCCTTCTCGAGCAGGCCTACCCGCGACAGTGCCGCTCGAACCCTCCTCCCAATGTCTTGCTCTCGCATTCCCGCGACTCTGAGAGGAAGCGCGACGTTTTCGTATACGCTACGTTCCGCCAGTAAATGATGGTCCTGAAATACTGCTCCGACATTCTGACGGTACGTCGGAATGTTTCTAGAAGATAATTTGGCAATGTTGACGTCGTTGACAAATACCTGACCGCGCGTAGGACTGTCCGCCCTTAAGAGCAAACGGAGGAGCGTGCTCTTTCCCGCCCCAGAGTGACCAGTCAAGAATGTCATGGTCCCTTCGGGGAACACCAGAGATACGTCTTTCAGCGCTTCGCCGCCACCCTCAAATCGCTTCGTCACCCTCAGAAATTCAATCTTACTCACGATGCGAGTATTGCATCGACGAAAGCATCCGGATTGAACGGTTCCAAATCCTCCGCCGACTCGCCAAGGCCCACAAAGTAAACCGGTGTGCAGTCCTGCGAAGTTTGCGCGTACGCAAGCGAAAACAGAATGCCGCCCCTAGCCGATCCGTCCAACTTAGCAACCACCAGGCCAGATACCCCCACAGCCTCGTCGAACTCTTGGAGTTGCGAAATAGCATTTTGTCCGACATTTGCGTCGATCACCAAAAGGCACTCATGAGGCGCCGTTTCGTCGATACGAGCGATCACGCGTTTTATCTTAGATAACTCATCCATCAGTCCTTTCTTCGCTTGCAATCGACCTGCCGTATCCACCAACACGACGTCTATGCTCCGACGTTTTGCCGTTTCTATCGCATCGTAAATTACAGCCGCGCTATCAGCGCCCGAGCTTCGGGATACAACCGGAACGTTATTTGAAGCCCCCCACGCTTCGATCTGCTCAGCTGCAGCCGCTCGAAAAGTGTCCCCCGCTGCTAGCAGCGTTGAAAACCCCTCGACTTGCAAGTGCTTGGACAACTTGCCAATCGTAGTCGTCTTTCCAGCCCCATTTACGCCGATAAGAAGCACTACGTACGGCCTCGCTGAGCCAATTTCAAAAACCTTGCGTAGGGGACGCGCTATTTCAGTTAATTCGACCCGGAGCGCTTGACGGAGCATCTCTGGATCCGAAAGTTCTTGACGTGACAGGCGCTTCTCGAGAGTCGCAATAATTGCGTCGGTTGCGCTAACACCGACGTCGGTGGTCAGTAAGCTTCTCTCCAGGTCCAACAAAACATCCCCGCCGATACTTTTTTTGCCCGGAATAAGATTCCCAATGCCGCTATAAATCGATCGACGGGTTTTCTCGAGTGAACGACTCCAACGCCTTCGCAACCCCTCGTTTTTTTCCCCTTTTTCTCCCACTATCCCTTTGTGCCATCAAATAAACGCAATACCGTCCGCATTATCGGTGGTAAGTGGAAACGACGAAAGCTCGTTGTTACGAATGCCGAAGGTCTACGCCCAACCCCTAATCGTGTAAGAGAGTCACTATTCAACTGGCTCAATCCAGAAATTTCGGGCGCACGAGTTCTGGACTTATATGCCGGCACTGGAGCGCTGGGCTTTGAAGCCCTTTCCCGCGACGCAGCTAAAGCAACATTCGTCGATTCCGACCCGCAAGTGGTCGCGGAACTCGAAAAATCAGCCGCAGTGCTCCAAGTATCAACGACGATCGTGTGCTGCGACGCCACTTGTTGGCTCAAACATCAAACAGAAAACTGGGATATCGTTTTCTTGGATCCTCCGTTCGAGAGCCAGCTGCATCTCCAGACTCTGGATCTACTACCCAATCATCTCGAGGGCCCTGCCCTTGTTTATATAGAACGACCGCGTAAAACGGAATTTGAGCACCCCAACTATGAGGTAGAGAAAAAAGGGTTCGCCGGTGAAGTAAGTTTCACTTTGTTGCGTCTTCGAAACCCACGTTTGTGACCAATAGGGTGTTGGGCTAGTATCGCCGCGAATATTGGAGTCCAAGCGTGTCATCAGTAGTTTATCCAGGAAGCTTCAACCCCATCACTCACGGGCACACCAACATTGTCGAGAGAGCGCTAAGCCTCTTTGATCACGTGGTGGTCGCGATAGGAACGTCTGTCGATAAAGATCCAACGACATACCTTGCCGAGCGAATGGAACTCTGCCGCGCAGCACTTGGCCATCTTGGCGATCAGATCACTGTTGAAGGTTTTAATGGTTTGTTAGTCGACTACGTGCGTTCGAAGAACACTCGGTTCGTATTGAGAGGACTTCGTACATTGACCGATTACGATTACGAATTTCAAATGCTATCGATGAACCAATCTTTGGATCAAGATATCGAATATGTTCTTCTACCTACGGCGCACAAGTGGTCTTTCCTCTCTTCGTCACGAGTTCGCGAGATTGCAGCATTAGGCGGCGACATATCCAATTTCGTTCACCCTGCGATCGCGGACTATTACAAAGAACAGGCTCAATCCTGAGAGAAACTGGTCTGCCCCGGACAGATGCATGACAAAAGCCATTCGTCAGCTGCATTTTTCTCTCTCGCCGTTAATGCTGACAAGTTGGGCAATATACGGTCGCTCGCTGCCCTAACCGAATCCCCTTTAACTCCGTTGAGCATCGTCGACACTCTTCCCCTTCGCGCCCATAAACAAATAATTTCTGTCGAAAGTATCCCGGCTTTCCCTCACTCCCGAAATAGTCTCTCAAAGTAGTTCCTCCCATCTCGATGGCTTCCGACAACGTACTTCGGATCGCGCTTTCTAGTTCTAGATAACGAGCTTTCGATACCCGACCGGCTGCGTTTCGCGGGCGAATACCCGCTCGATAGAGCGCTTCATTTGCGTATATGTTGCCGACCCCAACAACCACCTGCGCATTCATGATGAACATCTTTACTGCTTGATGGCGACGTCGAGAAAGTCGGTGCATTTGTTCGCCACTAAAATCGCGGCTCAGAGGCTCCGGGCCTAAATTCTTTATCAACCAGTGCGCTTCGACGGGGTCGTCCGAAAAGTGAATACTGCCAAACCGACGGGGGTCATTTAGACGCAGTACTCGATCACCCTCGAAACGAAAATCCACGTGGTCATGCTTGCCCACAGGCAAATTTTCCGAAACAACTCGAAGACGCCCCGACATACCTAAGTGGACGATGGCTGTCATCCCGGGGAAACGAAGAAGTAAATACTTTGCTCTTCGGTCAACTGAGCTAAGTCGTAGTCCGGAAAGCTCGTCCGGAACGACCACGGGCCAGCGAAGCCTCGGGTCCCGAACCACGACGTCTAGCAGTCGCCGACCCTCTAAAACCCGCGCAACACCACGTCGGGTTGTTTCAACTTCCGGAAGTTCTGGCAGTTATTTGATCTTCTCTTCGCGATACACCACGTGTTTACGCACCACCGGGTCGTATTTCTTGAATTCGAGTTTGTCAGGGGTTAGACGCTTGTTTTTCGTCGTCGTGTAGTAATGACCGGTATCCGCACTACTTACCAACTTAATTTTTTCTCGCATCAGACCTTCTCCCCGCGCTTACGCATATCCTTAAGAACTTCTTCAATACCTTTTTTATCGATGATGCGCATACCGGCGGCCGAAACACGCAGCCGCACAAACCGCCCCTCACCCTCTACCCAGAACCGGTGGCTCTGAATGTTAGGTAGAAATCGCCGGCGCGTCCTGTTATTTGCATGCGAGACGTTGTTGCCACTCATGGGCCGTTTACCGGTCACTTGACACACTTGAGACATGGGAGGCACCGAAAAGGGGTGGGGCTTTATACCAAAGCCTTCACTTCAAACCAAGTCAACGGTCCCAATTCGCGTAAGCCCTCTGCATCGAACGTGGAGACTAAGCAACCTGTCATAACCAGGTGATCGAAAGCTGGAAAAGACTTACGGAACTCAACGTGGCCTGGAAAAGAGGGTCAACCCACAGAATATGACGTGCTATTCTCGCGCCCCCCTGATTTTCGCAACAATGAACAATGCAAGGAAAACGCATCGTACTTGGTATCGGCGGCGGTATTGCGGCTTACAAGACTCCCGCACTTGTTCGGCAGCTCGTCGCGGCTGGAATGGACGTCACACCCGTAATGACGGAATCTGCACATCATTTTGTGACAGCTACGGTACTGACGACGCTCTCGGGAAATCGTGTGCGTACCGATTTGTGGGATTTAGAAGCCGAGAGCTCAATGGGGCACATCGAACTTGCGCGTTGGGCAGATACCCTCCTAATAGCACCTGCAACAGCAAATCTTCTCGCGCGCCTGGCGCACGGCCTGGCCGATGACCTTCTTACGACCCTTTACCTCGCGACGACGGCTCCCACAATCGTGGCTCCCGCCATGAATGCAGAGATGTGGAATCACACCGCCACGAAAAGAAATATCGGAGTACTAAAAACTGACGGTGTCCGCGTCATTGGGCCCGAATACGGTGAGCAAGCTTGCGGCGAAATCGGACCTGGAAGAATGCTTGAGCCAGAAGATATTGTTTCGCGCTTGCTCGGGAATACCGACCCTATCAAGACATCGATGGAGGGGCTTAAGGTTCTTGTTACTGCAGGTCCTACGAGGGAATCGATTGATCCGGTCCGTTACATAACGAACGCGAGCTCTGGAAAGCAGGGCTACGCGATCGCAGAAGCAGCACGAGATGCTGGAGCAGTCGTCAGCCTCGTAAGTGGTCCCGTCGCTCTGCCTTCACCGAGGGGAGTGCAACAAATAAGTGTCACTACTGCCGCCGAGATGAAATCGGCCGTACTAGGCCTGGTGAACGATATTGACATCATGTTCGGCGTGGCCGCAGTCGCCGACTATCGACCCATCCATTCGGAACCTCACAAAATAAAAAAAACGCAGCAAAATGGATCATCGATGTCCGTCGACCTTGTTGAAAACGATGACATTCTTGCGAGCGTCGCTGCATTGCCCGATCCCCCCTATTTGGTGGGATTCGCAGCAGAAACACAAACTCCAATCAAAAATGCGGTTCGTAAGCGTGAACGTAAGTGCCTCGATGCTATCGTCGTGAACGATGTATCCGATCGCTCCATCGGATTCGATAGTAATGAAAACGAGGTGACCCTTTTGCATGCACACGGCGAGACCACTTTTGATAAGTCAACTAAAGCCCAGATTGCAGGCAAGCTGGTTTCTGCTATTTCTTCTTTATATGCGAAGAAAAGGGCCTAGCGTTGAAAACCTCGAAACGAGTAGTATGCGCACGCTTTTGAGCTAGCTCGCTCCCATTCACCGGAGCCTGCAAGCAAATTCCCATGCCCACACACGTACAGTAGATAAACCATGGCAGGCCAAGCCGCAAAATCTGATATTCAACTCGATCCAGATATATTTCGTGCCTACGATATCCGTGGGGTAGTCGAAACAAACCTGACGCCTAACGTCGTCTATTGGATAGGAAGATCATTTGCTGCCGAAGCATTGTCCCAGGAGCAAAATACCGCGGTAATTGGAGGGGATGGCAGAGTTTTAACGCCTTCGTTGTGCCACGCCTTAGCCGAAGGACTGAACGGCGGCGGAGTCAGCGTCATCGATGTTGGGACCGTACCAACCCCGTTGCTGTATTACTCGGCGTGCTGCGTTGACCGACTCGGATTCCCCGACTCTCGACCTTCGGTCGGGACGGGAATTATGGTTACGGGTTCGCACAATCCGCCCGAGTACAACGGGCTGAAAATGATGATTGGAGGCACCACCCTCGCCGATGGAGCGATTCAGCGATTGCACCAGCGAATTATCGGCAAGAATCTCACCGAAGGAGCCGGAACCTATTCCAAAACAAACGTGCTTAGCGACTACGTTTCGGCGGTCTGTAACGATATTCGAGTATCGCGCCCTCTTAAGGTAGTTGTGGATTGTGGGAACGGTGTCGCAGGCCTAGTCGCACCCGATCTTTTTGAGAAACTGGGATGTGATGTTGTCCCACTATACGAAGACGTGGACGGGGAATTCCCAAATCATCATCCTGACCCCGCCGACCCCGTGAATCTGCAGGACCTGATATCAGCAGTCGATCACCATGACGCCGATTTAGGCATTGCGTTCGATGGGGATGGCGATCGTCTGGGCGTTATCAGTAATTGTGGCACCATCATTTGGCCCGATCAGATACTGATGCTATTCGCAAGGGACATCCTAAGTCGTAATCCAGGCGCCGAAATCATTTTCGATGTCAAATGCAGTAATCGCTTGACGTCTCTCATTAATGACCTCGGTGGTAAGGCGTTGATGTGGAAAACCGGACATTCCCACATCAAAGCTAAGCTTAAAGAGACTGGGGCTCTGTTAGGTGGTGAGTTTAGTGGCCACATTTGCTTTGTTGAGCGTTGGTTTGGTTTTGACGACGCACTTTACGCCGCGTCGCGCCTTCTTGAATTGTTGAGCGTGGAAACACGAAGCGTTGAGGATATTTTTCTGGATTTCCCAACTACCGTTTCTACACCCGAAATTAAGATCGAGACTACGGAAAAGAAAAAATTTGATGTCATTGACGCCCTTTCACGAAGCAATCACTTCGACCGTGGAAAAATCGCGACGATCGACGGCATCCGAGTAGACTACGAAGACGGCTGGGGATTGATTCGGGCCTCCAACACGAGTCCCGTGCTTACTCTGCGTTTTGAGGCGCAAAGTACGGAGGCGTTAATGCGCATCAAAAATACGTTCCATACCGCAATTACCGATATAGATCCTAACCTGGTGATGCCATGAATGAACACGAAGAAACTGCACGAATTCTCGTCGAGGCACTGCCTTATATCCAGCGATTCCATGGTTCTACCATTGTCATCAAATACGGTGGAAATGCGATGGCGGATGAAAGCCTCAAAAGAGCCTTTGCGCGAGACGTTATCTTGATGAAAGTGGTGGGGATGAATCCGATCGTTGTGCATGGTGGCGGACCACAAATTGAGGAGTTGCTCAGCCGACTCAATATAGACACGCGATTTGTAGGAGGCATGCGAGTAACCGACGAGGAAACAATGGATGTCGTGCAAATGGTCCTAGGGGGCTTGGTCAACAAAGAAATTGTTTCTCTGATAAACGATAGCGGCGGAATGGCGGTTGGTGTGACCGGGAAAGACGGCAATCTGATCCGTGCCCGACGAATGGAATTAACTGAAACAAATGAAGGCTCCGTCGGTCCCGAAACTATCGATATTGGGCAAGTCGGTGAGGTGGAATCCATAAATCAAGCAGTTCTCGAGTCTCTGATCGATGGCGATTTCATTCCCGTGATCGCGCCCATTGGGGTTGGCCCAAACGGTGAAAGTCTTAACATTAATGCGGACTTAGTCGCGAGCGGTGTTGCGCAACACATTAACGCAGAAAAACTTGTACTCATTACAAATACTCCGGGTATTCTCGACGAGAACAACGACCCAATCGCATCTCTGAGCAGAAAAAAAGCTGCGTCGTTAATTTCACAAGGCGTAATCAAGGGTGGCATGTTACCCAAAGCACGCTGTGCACTCGATGCCGTGGAAGGGGGCGTTCAAAGCGCACACATTATCGATGGTCGAGTACCTCACGCCCTTCTTTTGGAAGTCCTAACCGATAGCGGTATCGGTACTTTAATTGGCGAGCGCTCTATATAAAACGTCGGAGAATATTTTCAGCATTAGGACCCGTCGAATTCAGCGGTTCTGAGCGCGGCCGAGAAAAAAGCAATGGGATCGTTAATGCCGTCCTACACGAGTTCGAAGGCAGAAGGAGGCAACATTGGAAGCCTATTCGATCAACTCTCAGGTTTAGCTGCTACTCAAAAACTTGACAGTGCGCTCGTTGGTAACTCGTTAGCTTCCTCAAGGTATCCCTGTACCCGGGATCGTTCTGAATACATCGAACGACGTCGCTCAAACCTGCAATACTTTCCACGGGAACCGCCAGTCTCTCCGAAACACTTTCGACTGCCGTACGAGACCCATCTTCAACGAACTCCTGTCGGTCAAGCGCGACGAGAATTCCAACTAAGTCGCCACCAGCTTCTCGGATCAGACTAGCTGATTCCAATACAGCAGTACCCGCTGTTAGTACGTCGTCGACAATAACAACCCTACGTTCTGCCAACGGCGCGCCAACCAAAACTCCCCCCTCCCCGTGTTTTTTCGGTTCTTTTCGATTGTAAGCAACACCCACCTGTTGACCGGCTTCAGCCATGGCTATGGCGGTCGATACCGCAATCGGAATGCCTTTGTACGCTGGGCCAAAAACAACATCAAAGCCATACTCCAGACCCCGCAATCGGGCCGCGTAAGCGGATCCCAAACGCCGAAATCCATCACCGAGGTCGATGGCTCCAAGATTAAAGAAGTACGGGCTCTGACGGCCTGATTTGAGCGTAAATTGACCAAACTCCAGGACCTGTTGCGAAATCAAATCGAGAACGAAGTCGCTCGCCCTCTCTTCCGTCAAGATGCCAGCCCCAGTGCAAGCCTTTGTTCCCTAAATAATGCGGCGATACCCGTTTTCGCCAATACAAGCATCCCGTCCAGTGTTTCATCGTCAAACGGGGCTGCTTCCGCCGTACCTTGAATCTCGATAAAGCCGCCGCCTTCAACCATGACCACATTCATGTCCGTGTCTGCATTTGAGTCTTCAGGGTAATCTAGATCAACTATTGGAACGCCCTTGAACACCCCCACCGATACCGAACCTACTAGGCCGATCAACGCCTCCGGCGCAACTTGGAGTATTGCATCCGCGAGCGCGACAGAACCCCCCGTTATAGATGCCGTGCGGGTTCCTCCATCAGCCTGTATCACGTCGCAGTCGATTCTGATCGTGCGCTCCCCCAACTTATTCAAGTCGACGACGGCCCTCAAAGATCTGCCGATAAGTCGCTGTATTTCGACCGTACGACCACTCTGTTTCCCACGCGCCGCTTCCCGATCTACTCGACTATGCGTCGCACCAGGCAACATGCCGTATTCCGCAGTAACCCAACCACGACCCTGTCCACGCATAAATCCCGGCACGCTATCCTCGACACTCGCCGTGCAAATTACTTTCGTTTCACCAAATTCGATTAGTACCGATGCAGCCGCATGCTTGGTGAAGTTAGGCGTAATCGTTACCTTTCGTAGCTCATCTGGCGCACGGCCACTAGGTCTATCCATCCTGCTCTCGACACGTCCCGGTTGTTGCAACCCAACTCATCATATCAAGTTAGAATAATGCTATGGCTTCGCCCCGCTCAGTTTTCGCCACTTTGAAGCAAACCGACGCCACCGTTACTCACACGATTGCATGAATCCAAAATCACAACCATCGGGACGACTGTTCGTCATTTCCGCGCCATCTGGAGCCGGCAAAACCAGTCTAGTAAACGCACTACTCAAGACCGATAAAAGGCTTGTTGCCTCAATTTCACATACCACCCGACCGAAACGCGAGGGCGAACAAGAAGGTAAACACTATCACTTCACCAATCGGACTGATTTTCTCGCGATGAAGTCCGCGTCAGCATTTCTCGAACATGCTTGCGTTTTCGGCCATCTCTACGGAACCTCGTTAACAGGCGTCAACGTCAATCTAACAAATGGGTTAGACGTCATACTCGAAATCGATTGGCAAGGAGCCAGAAAAGTCCGCGAAAAGGAACCCGCTACAACCAGTATTTTTATTCTGCCCCCCTCTCGAAGAGCGCTCATTGAGCGTTTGCAAAAACGCGGGGAAGACAGCCTCGATGAAATCGAACGACGGACGAGTCTCGCAGTCGAAGAAATATCCCATTTCGACGAATTCGACTTCGTTCTCGTCAACGATAATTTTGATAAGGCAGTGTCCGAGCTGACGAACATCATTCACTCCATCAGAAAAGACCTGTTCTTCCCCAAGTCAGATCTATCGGACCTCGCTACTAGGCTCTTGTCGGGCAAATCCCGATTCGAGTAAACTCGCGCGTCCTTTTAACGCCGAGCGACTTATGGCACGAGTAACCGTTGAAGATTGTCTCGAGCATGTAGAGAACCGATTTGGGTTAGTCATGGTTGCGACGCGTCGCGCCCGACAGATAGTCCGATTCCGAGCAGACCCGCTTGTAGACGAAGAGGGCGACAAGCCCACTGTCATTGCCCTACGGGAAATTGCTGACGGTCTTATTAACGACGAAGTGCTTGACGCTGCCGATGTGAGACCGGACGATTCCGATACCGATGCGGCTTTCGGCTTTGGAGATGATCGAGAAAACAACTACTGAGTCCTACTTTCAGGCTCAACTTGCCGCGCGCGCACTGAACGACGAAATCGCCGTTCCTACCGACGCCAAGGCTCTTACAAAGGCTTTATCGTATTTGAGCAGGCGCGAACTACGACGTGTAAGGGACGCGTATAGATTTGCAGATGAAGCACACGAAGGTCAGCAAAGACTGTCCGGCCATCCATACATCACACACCCCTTGGCTGTCGCAGGGGTCCTCGCCGATATGCACATGGATCACCAGACCGTTATGGCCGCCTTACTTCACGATGTTCTTGAAGACGCGAGTATAGACAAAGAAGTTCTGGCCGAACGGTTCGGACAAGAAGTGGCAGACATTGTCGATGGCGTGTCGAAACTTGCCACGATCTATAAGAACTCGGCCGAAGAACAAGCAGAAAATTTTCAAAAGATGGCGATGGCGACCACTCGGGATCTCAGGGTCATTCTCGTTAAATTGGCAGACCGACTACACAACATGCGCACCATTGGCGCGCTCGAACGAGATAAGCGTCGACGGATAGCCCGCGAGACCCTCGATTTTTACGCTCCCATAGCCAACCGGCTCGGTATGAATACGATTAAGAATGAACTTGAAGAACTTGGCTTCGAGACCTTCTACCCGTTGCGTGCCGGTTTGATAGGCCGTGCAGTATCTGCTGCACGTGGCAATCGAAAAGCCTTAATGGAAGAAATAAGAAAGTCGATCGAAGCTGCGCTTAAACGCGAGGGAATTGATGCATCGGTGGTTGGACGTGAAAAACACCTTTACTCAATTTATACAAAAATGAAGTCTCAGAGAAAGTCATTCGGCGACATCATGGATGTCTTTGGTTTTCGAGTCGTCGTGGATCAAGTCGATGCGTGCTACCGAGCCTTGGGTTCTGTTCATAACCTATACAAGCCGAGGGTCGGTAGATTTAAGGACTTCATTGCCATTCCTAAAGCGAACGGATACCAGTCGCTCCACACCACCCTCTTCGGAATGCACGGTGTACCAATCGAGGTGCAGATTCGCACACGTCAAATGGATTCCATCGCGGACAACGGTATTGCCGGACACTGGTTGTATAAATCCCAAACAGCGTCGTTCAAACATAGCGATGCGCGAACCCGTGAGTGGGTTAACAGCATCCTCGATTTACAACAAAAGGCTGGTAACTCCCAGGAATTCATTGAGCATCTGAAACTCGATCTGTTTCCCGATGAACTCTACGTCTTCACGCCACGCGGCGATATTCTTGAATTACCAAAAGGTAGCTGCCCTATCGATTTCGCCTACAACATTCATACCGATATTGGGAATCGCACAGTTGCTTGCCGAGTCGACAAAGTCTTGGCCCCATTGTCAAAACAATTAGAGTCGGGCCAGACCGTCGAAGTAATCACGGCCTCCGACGCCCACCCGAGTGCAGACTGGCTCACTTTCGCCGTATCCGGTCGAGCAAGGTCCGCGATTCGTATGGCCCTGAAGGCACAACAACGGTCGGAATCCATACGTCTCGGCCGACGTCTACTGGACAGAACGCTCGTTAACGCGAACACATCCATTAACGATTTGGACTTCCGGCGCTTGCGAAAAGTTTTTCAGGAATTCAACGTCCGAAAGCTGGACGATTTGCTCGCTGATATTGGCATCGGCAATCTCATGTCATATGTCGTCGCGCAACGGTTGCTATCGCTAGAAAATCCCGCGTATCAGGCGGTTGATATTCACGAAGGCGGTCCTGTTGCCATTAATGGCGGCGAGGGACTCGTGATCAATTACGGCCGATGCTGTGGGCCGGTACCAGGCGATCCCGTCGTTGGTCACATGACGCCAGGGAAGGGGCTCGTCGTGCATCTAGAAGCATGCAATAACGTTGCTGAGGTGCGGCGACGTGCACCACAGGACATACTTCCTGCACGCTGGAGTGAGACACACGGCGAGTTTGAAACGACCCTATGGCTCACGGTCGAACGCCGTAAGGGCATTCTCGCGGAGCTTGCCACCTCTGTGAACACGGTCGATGCTGGGATCAACAATATTCGGGTTGACGAACGATCGTCGGATCTTTCAACGGTGGCTGTTGAGATTTCGGTTCGCGATCGCGATCACCTTAGGCGCGCAATGCGGCGCCTCCGCAACATAACGCCAGTACAGAGTGTGGAACGAGCCGTTAGCTAGTGACGCGTACCGCTATATCGACTCAAGCGGCGCCGGCCGCAATTGGTTCTTATTCCCAAGCTATCGATACTGGCGAAATTGTTTATCTTTCTGGCCAAATCGGCCTTGATCCCGCGACCATGGATCTAGTCTCGCATACCTTCGAGGCCGAGATTCTGCAGGTTTTCCGTAACTTAGCGTCGGTGTGCGCTGCAAGTGGTGGTTCGCTGGGTTCTGTCGTTAAAACGACCGTTTTTCTCACAGATCTCAAGCTATTTGAGGAGGTAAACAAGGTCTTCACGGAACAATTTACACGACCGTTCCCAGCTCGCTCAGTAGTTGGCGTCAGCGAACTGCCCCGTGGCGCACGCGTAGAAATCGAAGCAGTGCTGTCGATTACAAGGCAATCCAGCTGAACGACGAATCCGTTATCTCGCTCAAAGGCATTGGCCCATCGGCGGCTGAAAAATTGTTGCGTCTGGGGATTCGAAACCAACTTGACTTACTTTTGCATCTTCCAGTTCGTTACCAAGACCGGACCCACATCATTCCTATCGGTCAGTTAAGTCCAGGGGATGAATGCTATGTCTCGGGTGAAATAGTGAAGGTTAATGTGGGTTACGGCCGTCGCCGAAGTTTGGTTATTACACTGGATGATGGCGGAGCATTTCTCAGCATGCGTCTTTTCCACTTTAGCCCCCATCAACGTGAATCACTCCGAGCGGGCGTTTGGTTACGTTTATTTGGTGAGGCTCGGCTTAACCGCTCCGGCCTCGAAATGGTACATCCTGAATATCGGGTTTTCAGTTCAGAACCGGGGCCTATCGAGCCAGAATTAAAGCCCGTTTACAGAGTCACCGCAGGTATTTCAAACTCACGAATTGCGGGCTGGATTCAGCAAGTTCTTGCGCAACCTCCCGATCTTCATTCGTACAAAACAATGGGCTTTACACTAGAAGACGCCTTGCAAGTAATCCATCTTCCACCGATCGACCAGCCCGATTTAGTTGAAACAGCTCGGAAGCGTCTAGCCTTCGACGAGCTGTTGGCGTACTACCTTGTAATGAAACGTCGCCAAGAAGACGTTTCAAGTATGCCCGCACGAGCTCTTCCGCCTGTTCGCCAGCTTGGCAAAGAGTTATTGAACGAACTCGGTTTCCGGCTCACTCGAGCGCAGCGAAAAACCACCACCGATGTCCTCAACGATCTTGCGAAAACTCGCGCGACCATGCGTTTAATTCAGGGAGACGTCGGCTCCGGAAAAACCGTTGTAGCAGCATTTGCTGCAATACGAGCAGCCGAAAACGGCACCCAGACGGCCATCATGGCACCGACGGAAATTCTTGCAGAACAGCATTACGAAACGTTTTCGAGTTGGCTCTCGCCTCTTGGCATTCGCGTTGGCCTCCTAACGGGCCGTCTTGCTGCGGCAGAGAGGCGTTCCAAATTGAATGCCATCGCTGAAGGGGATGATTTAGTAATCATCGGTACACACGCCATTTTTCAACGAGACGTTGTTTTTCAGGATCTCGGTTTAACGATTGTCGACGAACAACATAGGTTTGGCGTTCATCAGCGAATGTCCCTACGTAACAAAGGGCGTCTGCCCCACCAATTAGTGATGACTGCAACCCCGATCCCCAGGACTTTATCCATGACCTTGTACGCGGACATGGAGCTATCGGTTATCGACGAAATGCCGCCGGGACGGGCGCCCATTATCACGTCAATACACGCCAACGAGAGACGCGATGAAGTCGTTGAAGGTATTGGCCATGAAGTCGCCGCGGGCCACCAGGCTTTTTGGATCTGTGCGGCCATCGAGGAATCCGCAGACAGCGAGATCAAAGCAGCAGAGACCGTATACAGAGAGCTCAAAGAAAAGTTACCCCACGTGACGGTTGGACTTATCCACGGCCGCATGAAAGCGTTCCAGAAGTCGGCAACGATGTCTCAATTCAAATCGGGGGAAATAGGCTTATTGGTCTCGACCACGGTTGTAGAAGTTGGTGTGGATGTCCCCAATGCAACCCAAATGGTGATTGATGATCCCGACCGTTTGGGCCTAGCCCAGCTCCATCAGTTGAGGGGCAGGATCGGTCGCGGGCACGTCCCCAGTCACTGCACTTTACTGTACGAGGCTCCGCTAACAGAACTGGCAAAATCGCGTTTAAACGTAATGCGTGAAACCAACGACGGCTTTCTTATCGCAGAAAAAGATCTCGAGCTTCGAGGACCGGGCGACATCATGGGGACCCGCCAAACAGGTGAGCGACAATTTCGCGTATCTGACCTAAGTACCGACATATCGTTATTCAAAGACGTCGTTCAAACCGGCGATAAGATGCGTGAGGCAGATTTAGAGACCGCCGAAGCGATAATCAAAGCCTGGACACCGCCAGAGACTTCGTACGCGTCGGTTTAGCACCGTTTCGTCTTTAAGGGTTGACTCGCCCGGCAGTTGGGTCATCGAACACGGAACGATCAAGCTTCTTTTCTGAATGCGCGACGGTCGTCGCCACCATTGCGTCACCCGCAACATTAACGGCCGTACGCGTCATATCGAGCAGCCGATCGACGCCAATGATCAAAGCGATACCTTCCACGGGTAACCCGACCTGGGTGAGCACCATCGTCAACATAATCAAACCGACGCCCGGTACGGCCGCGGTCCCAACCGAGGCCATTGTGGCGGTGAGGATGACCATCAAATAGTCTGTAAAGACGAGGTCTACATGGAAGTACTGAGCGATAAAAACCGTAGCCACCCCTTGCATAATTGCGGTGCCATCCATGTTGATGGTCGCTCCCAGTGGAACCGAAAAGGAAGCAATGCTGTTATCGACACCCAATTTCTTTTCTACCGTGCGCAGGGTCACCGGCAAGGTCGCTCCGCTTGACGATGTACTAAACGCAAAGAGCATTGGTTCTCGCATTTTTTTGTAGAACTTAAGAGGATTTATTTTTGCGAGCCACATCAGCAATGTTGGGTAGACAATCGATGCGTGAATAACCAGCACCAAAATTACCGTTACGAAGTACTTTCCAAGCTCAATGATGTCTCGCCAACCAACTTCCGAGAAAAGCTTGGCCATCAGGAAAAAAACCCCAAAAGGCGCAAGGCTAATCAACATTACGATTAGTCGCATAAGGACCCCATTAAGGTCCTCAAAAAGTGATCGAACTCTTTGGCCAGCATCCCCCGAGCGACCAAGAGCTGTCCCCAGAAGCAATGCAAAAACGATAATTTGTAGCATCTTGCCATCGGCCATGGCCTGAACAGGGTTGGTAGGGAAAATGTTCAGAAACGTTTCTTTCAGCCCAGGGCTTGGCCGCGGTGTGTATTCAAACGCTCGGCCAGCGGAACCACCCTCCCCTGGGCTAATTAAGAGTGCCAACCCAAGTGCTATTGAGATCGCAACCGCGGTAGTGAAAAGATAGAGGCCGATCGACTTCCCGCCCAACCGTCCCATGCTCGCCCCATCTGCAAGACTTGACGAGCCGCACACCAAAGACACAAGCACCAGAGGCACGACCATTAACCGAAGAGATGCGATAAAAACCTTGCCGCCCGCATCAAAGACGTCCTGCACCAGTACCGTTTGGATCCAGTGGTCATCGGACGTAAAACCTTGCACCGCGAGTCCAACAACTACGCCCGCTGCCATTCCGATCAGTATTCGTACCGTAAGATTCATGAATAACCTAGCCTACCTCAATCATCTCGAAATCTTCCTTTGCTACCCCGCACTCGGGGCAAACAAAATCTTCCGGCACATCTTCCCACTTAGTGCCCGGCGCGAGCCCTTCTTCCTCGCAGCCCTCGGCCTCATCGTAAATCCAACCACAAACGATGCATTGCCATTTCCGCATGAATTACTACCTAGGGTTGTCCAAGCGCGCTGTAAACTACCTTGTGCAAGCCACATAAATCAATCGACCAAACCGTCCCCCCAAAACTAATGACGCCTCCGCAAAAACTTAACGCGCTATTCGAACTGATGCGGCTAGATCGACCCGTGGGAACCCTTTTGTTGTTGTGGCCTACGCTCACAGCACTGTGGCTCGCTGCCGAGGGTGTCCCCGCTGTTTCGATTCTTTCTGTATTTGTTCTGGGTACTTTCATCATGCGTGCCGCAGGATGTGTCGCCAACGACATCGTGGACCGAAATATCGACCCCTTTGTTGAGCGAACCAAATCACGCCCACTCGCCGATGGTCGCGTACGCCTCGTTGAGGCAGTCCTTGTATTTCTCGCTCTATCCACCCTCGCGCTGATGTTGATGTTCACGCTAAACGAAATTACTCGCTGGATGGCCGTTGCCGGATTTTGTATTGCGATCCTTTATCCATTTATGAAACGAGTCACGTTTTTCCCCCAGGTGATTCTCGGTATCGCGTTTAGTTGGGGTATACCCATGGCATCCACAGCCATACACGGGAAACTCAGCGTTCCCGTTTGTCTGTTTTTCCTGATGAGCGTCATTTGGATCATCGCCTACGATACGCAGTACGCCATGGTCGATCGCCGGGATGATCGCAACATCGGAGTGAAGTCAACGGCTCTTTTGCTCGGGGATTGGGATCGTCTGGCCGTCGGCGTCTTACAATCCGTCTCTGTGATACTTTTGTTCCTACTGGGAAACTATTCCGGCTTTAAAACGCCCTATTTATTGGCCGTCACGACGGTTGCTGGCTTGTTCGTCTACCAGCAAATTTTGATCCGTACGCGTGACGAAACACTGTGCTTCAAGGCGTTCGGTAATAATACTTGGGTCGGGTTTACTATCTTTGTCGGGGTCGTCGCGGAACACTTAACAAGAGCTCTCTCTCAGTGAAAATCGACGCGATAATCGAAATCAGCGGACGCACCGTCGCATGGCTTAGCCTTGGAATGGTGGTTATCACATGTACGGTCGTCGTATTACGTTACGGCTTCGATACCGGCGCCATCGCCCTGCAAGAGTCCGTGACCTACATGCACGCTCTGGTTTTTATGATCGGTCTTTCGTATGCCTTGAAGCACGACCGTCATGTACGCGTCGATCTGCTCTTCAACCGACTCTCCGGACGCAGTAGGCAGCGGATTAATCTGATCGGTCATGTGGGCTTCCTTTTACCGATCTGTTTGGTCATTACCCTGGAAAGCTTCGATTACGTCATGCGGTCCTGGGCAATTCGCGAGGGATCTCCCGAAGCGGGCGGGATTCCGGGAGTTTACTTTCTGAAAACACTGATTCCTCTCTCCGCTCTATTGTTATCAATGCAAGCTATTTCTGAAGTGCTTCGGACATACCGACAATTGCGACATGATTGAATACATCCCTCTGTTGATGTTCGTGGCCGTCTTTCTCGCCTTGCTCGCCGGATATGCCGTCGCGCCAACGCTTGGAGGCGTCGCCCTTTTGTTCGCGTTTATCGGCGGGGTCGCGGATATATTCGACCTTAATAGTCTCGGATTCTTGCCAGGTCGACTCTACGGAATCATGACAAACCAGACCCTAATTGCGGTCCCGCTGTTTGTCATGATGGGCATAACGCTGGAGCGCACCAACATCGCCGAAACGCTACTTGAAAGCATGGCAAGACTAATGGGCCGAATGCCCGGGGGCTTGGGTATCGCCGTCATTACCGTGGGTATGCTGATGGCAGCCAGCACAGGTATCGTTGGTGCCACAGTCGTCACAATGGGATTACTCGCATTACCTTCGCTCTTAAGACACGGTTATGAGCCGAGTTTCGCCAGTGGAACCATCGCGGCTACGGGCACACTGGGTCAAATCATTCCGCCATCGATCGCTTTGGTGTTGTTGGGCGACGTGCTCTCAAACGCCTACCAGCAAGCCCAAATGAGTCAGGGTCTATTTGCTCCGAAAACGGTATCTGTCGGCGATCTGTTTGCCGGTGCACTTATTCCGGGCTTTATCTTGGTTCTCCTCTACGCCACTTATCTACTTTCCCGAGCGTTTTACCAGCCTACATCAGCCCCTGTCCCTCTCAGAGAAACAGAGTCCGGCCCCCCTCTCGCCGTCGCGCTTACCAAGGGACTCGTTCCCCCACTGGTCCTGATCGTCGCGGTTCTGGGCTCTATCTTGCTGGGGTATGCAACACCGACCGAAGCCGCGGCTGTCGGAGCCATGGGAGCGTTACTACTCGCCATCCTGTACCGCTCCCTCAACAGAAAAATTCTTCAGGAAATCATGCAGGCGACCGTACTGACCACCTCCATGGTGTTTTTCATTCTCATCGGCGCGTCCATATTCTCCCTGGTGTTTCGAGGCTACGGCGGCGATGACCTGGTCGCCGCCCTGTTCGCCAGCATGCCCGGTGGTCAATGGACAGCTCTTGGCATCGTCATGTTGGTCATTTTCTTGCTCGGTTTCATTCTCGACTTTATCGAAATTACGTACGTAGTTGTGCCTATTGTCGGTCCAGTGTTACTGAGTATGGGGATCGACCCGATCTGGCTGGGCGTTTTGATCGCCGTGAATCTCCAGACCTCTTTCCTAACACCGCCATTTGGGTTTGCACTCTTCTACCTCAGAGGCGTTGCACCGGACACGATCGCGACTTCACACATCTATCGAGGTGTCGTTCCTTTCATTGGTCTGCAGCTTCTTCTCTTGGCATTACTGGTCGCGGTACCTGGGTTGACAACCTGGTTACCCAATCAACTCTAGGCAGAATATTCAATCGGCGTCCCGTGCGTTGATGTACGCCTGCTCAGAAATGGCGTGGTATTCACGGACGTTGTCGGCAAATTCTCGGTACGACTCAAGTATTCGGTTTGCCAAAGGATCATCGCCCGCCGTCTCGCCAATCAGTTCTTGTGAGATTTTTGCGAATTCCCTGATGACATCGTTTGGAAGCCGGCGTAATTCAACCCCATGCTGCTCGACTAGGACCTTGAGAGCTGCATTGTTTCGAGCGGTGAATTCATCGAGCACATCCTGATTTATTGCACGAGTTGCGACCTCCAAAATGGCCTGAAGATCTTTCGGTAGGCGATGCCAAGCATCCGCGTTAACGATGGCCTCCAATGTCGTGCCGGGCTCGTGCCAACCCGGGTAGTAGTAGTACTTGCCAACCTCGTGGAGCCCAAAGGCAAGGTCGTTGTATGGTCCAACCCACTCTGTCGCGTCGATCACCCCCGTCTGCATAGAGGTGTACATCTCGCTTCCCGGCATGGCGACGGCAATCCCCCCAGCCTTCTGGATTACGGCCCCTCCTAGACCTGGGATTCGCATTTTTAGTCCTCGGATATCATCGAGCGAACGAATTTCGCGGTTGAACCAGCCGGCCATTTGCACGCCCGAGTTTCCAGCGGCTAGTGGAATTAGTCCGAACGGCTCGTACAATTCACGCCAAAGAGCCATCCCACCACCATGGTGCAACCATCCGTTCATCTCCTGCGCGGTCATACCGAAGGGTACGGTGGCAAATACTTGGCCTATGGGAACCTTGCCTCGCCAGTAGTACGCAGCGCCGTGTCCCATTTCAGCTGTGCCAGCCGACACAGCATCAAATACTTCCAATTCTGGTACTAGCTCGCCGCCACCATAGACCCTAATTCGCAATCGGCCCGCCGACATCTCGTCAACCAATTCGGCAAGTTTTTCCGGCGCCGTTCCAAGTGCCGGAAAATTTTTTGGCCAGGTCGTAATTAGTTTCCATTGGAACGTCGCTTGCGACGTTGCCAATCTATTTTCGCTTTCATTTTCGGAAGACGGCCCATTGTTACAACCAGCAATGAGCGCCACTGATAAAAAAAAGAATTTTTTCATGTTCAATCCAACATCTCGAGATTTGCGTAGCCTGGCATAAGCCATTTCGACCCCACCTGAGCGAAATTCACCTGCACACGAGCTCGCTCACCTTGGCCTTCGTATCGCAATACCACCCCCTCACCGAATTTCTTGTGCGCGACGCGCTGACCAATGCGCAACCCCGCCTCGCCCTTTGCAGCATCAGTGCTAGTTGCCACTTTACCGGTACCAAATGCCCTGGAGATAGCACCGCCCAGCCGCACTTCCTCTACATACTCGTTGGGTATTTCGATAAGAAAACGTGAAGGTCCGTTATAGGAATCGGAGCCGTATAGACGGCGCATTTCAGCATAGGTCAAATAAAGCTGCTGCATCGCACGTGTAACCCCCACGTACGCAAGGCGGCGTTCCTCTTCCATCCGTCCCGGCTCCTCGAGAGACATACGGTGGGGGAATAGGCCCTCTTCCATCCCCGACAAAAAGACTAAGGGAAACTCTAGCCCTTTCGCCGAGTGCAGTGTCATCAATTGGACGGAGGGGCCGACCTCTGCCTGGTATTCGCCACTTTCCAGTGCGGCTTGGTCGAGAAATTCATTGAGTTCCGTCACAGGCTCGTTGTCACGCCCGTCCTCGGCTAATGGAAACACCAAATCGTCCCTAAACTCGCGACAGGCAACAAAGAGTTCTTCTAGGTTTTCCTTACGGGCAAGGCCGCGCTCCCCTCGTTCCTTTAGGTGGTATTCCATGAGGCCCGACGCCTCCACGCAACGCTCAGCGATGACGTGAAGCGGAGCATCCGTTAACTCTGCACCCAATTCATCGATGAGATCCACGAACCGCGCGAGCAAAGCCCCTGGTCGACTTTTGAATAACTCCTCGTTTAAACCTTCTTTTGTGGCTTGCCAGAGCGAGATGCTACGCGCTCTCGCAATTTCGCGGAAGCCATCCAGCGTTTTGTCGCCGATACCCCGTGATGGTGTATTAACCA
>ENA-UPTF01000207-UPTF01000207.1-marine-metagenome-genome-assembly--contig:-NODE-207-length-42132-cov-3.937130_pt1 | contig 42132 bp, 50 predicted proteins | sample MGYA00238166_ERZ767019 | MGnify/ENA primary metagenome ERZ767019 (study PRJEB28930, sample SAMN06266391) | marine metagenome | isolation source: Sea water from 250 m depth | place: Atlantic Ocean | study... | reverse complement strand
ATGCGGTGCCATCTCTGGCCAGCACAATGGCATTAGATGTGACGTGTCCAGCGACTCGCCACGCGAACTCCGCGTCACCCCATTCATTTTCGGTGGGTTGACGGTCCGTTACTACGGTCCATTCATCGCGCCCTGTTCCGTAGTGGTGGGGACTTTGGGCCAACCATCCGCCGGTGATTTGCCGAAGTTCGATATGGAGTTGGTCGGGAGCCGGACCTTCAAGGACGCGGGTGTTTTTACGTTTCGATCGCAAACGCTCAATGACTCCTTCTTCGTATCCTGGGGCGATAATGAGGTCCGCCTGTGCGGCGTCTTCTATTGCTTCGACAGTGGCCAGGTCAATAACTCTGTTCGCGGCCACAATGCCTCCGAATGCGGACCGAGGGTCGCAGTCGAAAGCTCGCTGGTAGGTGTCAGCGAGATCGTCTCCTGTGGCAGCACCACAGGGGTTCGCGTGTTTGATGATCGCGACAGCTGCCCGATCTGACATCGCCCCGAGGTCGTGTGCGACTCTCCACGCCGCGTCGGCATCAAAAAAATTCAGGTAGCTAAGGGCGAGTCCCTCATGTTGCACCACGTTGTCCCACCAGGGGGCGCCGCCTATCGGCCGGTATCTGGCCCCAACTTGGTGCGGATTTTCGCCGTATCGGCATTCGTCCGCCTTCTCTAAGGCGAGGTGGAGTGTGGGGGGGAGCGGTTCTTCTTCATCTAACCATTCAACGATTGCCGCGTCGTAGGCGGCGGTGTGGGCGAAGGCAGCTCTGGCAAGCCGACGTCGAGTTGCGTCCGAGAGAGTCCCTTCCTTCGACAGTTCCAATACGACTTTGGGGTAATCGTTGGGATCGACAATGATGCCGACACTGTCGTGGTTTTTTGCTGCCGCCCGCACCATCGTCGGACCCCCGATATCGATCAGTTCGACGCTCGGGTCACTGCGAAACGGATAGAGGTTGCAGATGACCAGGTCGATGGCAGTGATGCCGTATTCCTCCAAAGAAGCAAGGTGAGCTGGTTTGCTTCGATCAGCGAGAATGCCGCCGTGGATACGTGGGTGAAGGGTCTTGACCCTTCCATCGAGCATTTCAGGGCTTGCGGTGACATCTTCGACTGGAATGACTGCGATCCCCGCGTCTCGCAACGTTGCTGCGGTGCCTCCACTAGAAACAATGTCCCATTCGAGTTCGCTAAGAGCAGCGGCAACGTCAACTATTCCAGTCTTGTCGTATACAGAAATCAGTGCTCTCACGTGTGTGCCTCCATATCGGCAAGGAATTTTTTTATGGTGTCGGGATAGAGGTGGCGTTCCGTTGATTTGATGCGTTCGTGAAGCGTTGCTTCGTTGTCGTCGTCAAGTACTTCTACTGCTGCTTGAGCGAGAATGGGGCCTTCGTCCACGTCGAGGGTCGCGATGTGGACAGTGCAACCGGTGATTTTTACACCGCGTCGCAGTGCGTCACGAACACCATGCCAACCGGGAAACGACGGGAGTAACGCTGGGTGAGTGTTCAACACTCGTCCTTCATACGCTTCGAAGAATGGGGCGTCGAGAACAGTTCCGAATCCCGCCATTGCAACCACATCGATATTGAACTCTGTGAGCGCTGCTACGACATCGCAAGAAAACTGGGTCCGGTCGAAGTCGGGACCGAATTGTCTTCGTTCGAGCGTGATACAGGGAGTCTGGTTGGTGTTCGCTAGATCGATTGCCGCGCACGGCCGGTCGACGAGTACTACCGCAACGTCGATATTGGCATCGACGATTGCTTTGTAGATAGATCCGGTTCCGGATGCGAGTACTGCTAACCGCACCCTTGGGAACCTAGTGGGCCGCGGCTACAACGAGGCGACGATCTCAGCCATGAGTTCACCCGCTTCGGTCGGATTAAGTCCGACCTTCACTCCCGCGTCGCGCAGGGCTTCCATTTTGGCGTCCGCGGTTCCTTTGCCTCCCGAGACAATGGCACCCGCATGTCCCATCTTTTTTCCCGGAGGCGCGGTAACCCCAGCGATATAGGAAGAAACTGGTTTGGTCATGTGATTCTTGATGTAGTCAGCTGCTTCTTCTTCAGCGGAACCGCCGATTTCTCCGATCATCATGACCGCTTTGGTATCCGGATCGGCTTCAAAAGCGGCGAGGCAATCGATGAACGACGTGCCCGGCACTGGATCGCCGCCGATTCCAACGCAGGTGGTGACACCGATATCTTTTTGTTGGAGTTCGTAGAGGGCTTGGTAGGTGAGGGTGCCTGATCGGCTGACTATTCCTACCGGGCCTCCGGGTTTGGCGATGTGCCCGGCGGTGATGCCAATGTTGCACTGTCCGGGAGTGATAATGCCAGGGCAATTCGGTCCAAGCATTTGCACATCGGGGTGTTGGGCTTTGAGTTCGTTGTAAAACTTTGCCTCGTCGTGGGCGGGGACGCCTTCGGTGATACAGACGATGAATTTGATTCCACCTGCTGCTGCGTCCATGACCGCTGAGTAAACACCTGCCGCTGGGATAAAGATGCAGGACGCTGTTGCTCCTGTGGCTTCTACTGCGTCGGCACAATTAGCGAAGACGGGGATTCCGTCGACGTCTTCGCCTGCTTTTTTGGGGTTGGTTCCGCCAACTACTTGGGTGCCGTATTCGCGGTTCAGTAGCCCGTAGTACCGGCCTTGGCTTCCTGTGAGGCCTTGGTAGATGACCTTGGTGTCGCTATCAACGAAAATGCTCACGCGTCGACTCCTTGTGCTAGTTCGACTGCTTTGCGCGCCGCATCAAGCATTGTTGGTTCCATCATTAATTTGTCGTTGAGTGCGGGTTGGAGGATGGCGCGGCCCTCATCAGCGTTAGTGCCGTCAAGGCGAATAATGATCGGCGCGTCGATATCGACACGGTTGAGTGCTTCGATGATGCCGTTCGCCACTTCTTCTCCTCGGGTTATTCCGCCGAAGATATTGATCAAGATGGATTTGACTTCCGGGTCGTTGTTGATGACTTCGAGAGCGCCGGCCATGACATCCGCGTTGGCGCCGCCACCGATGTCGAGGAAGTTGGCCGGTTTACCTCCGACTTGGTTAACAACGTCGACCGTGGACATCGCCAGTCCCGCTCCGTTGGCGATGACGCCGACACTGCCATCTAGACCCACGTATTGGAGTCCTTTTTCGTGGGCGGCTTCTTCGCGTTCGTCACGTGGTTGTGTTTCATCGAACTCGGCGTATTCCTGGTGGCGGAACACAGAGTTGGAGTCCAGGGTGACTTTGGCGTCGAGCACGTGAACTCTGTTGTCAGGGGTGAGGATGAGCGGGTTGATTTCCACGAGGTCCGCATCGCCTTGGACGTACGCTTCGTAGAGCTTCATGACGATGTCTACTGCGCCTTCGACGGCTACGGGGTTGAGGTTGGCTCCATCGACCCAAGCTTGGGCAGCTTCAAGTGTGAGACCGATCGCAGGGTCGACGTGAATTTTGCTGATGGCGTCCGGGTTTTCTTCTGCGACCGCTTCTATTTCGACACCTCCTTCTGCGGAGAGCATGCCAAGGTGTTTCTTTGCTGACCGGTCGAGGGTGAAGCTGGCGTAGTACTCCTCGGAGATGTCGCTAGCTTTTTCGATCCAGAGTCGATGGACGATGTGTCCGTTGATGTCGAGTCCGAGGATGTTGCTGGCGTGTTCTTCAGCGTCTTCGACGGTGGCGGCAAATTTAACGCCACCTACTTTTCCTCTTCCGCCGGAATGCACTTGAGCTTTGACCATGACGGGGGGTCCCAGTCGTTCGGCTGCGCTGACGGCTTCTTCGACGGTGAAGGCAACTTCGCCATCGGAGACCGGCATTCCGAACTGTTTGAAGAACTGTTTGCCCTGGTATTCGAAGAGATCCACGGGGGCGCTCCTGGCTTGAGGGTGTTTACGACGACGAGGTTGCCCTCCGAATTCGACATACTAGGTGGGTCGGACAGGTATACGTCTAGTTGAACGAGGGGTTTCAATGATCGAAATCGAGACTGGCACTGAGGTGATGCTGGCGAGACGTCAAGGACGAGTCGCCGTATTGACGTTTAATCGACCTGAGGCTCGTAACGCGCTCCATCCCGACACTTACGCCACGTTGGAACGTTTACTTCCTAGGTTGGCAGAAGATAACGATGTGGGTGCTGTCATGTTGACGGGAGCTGGTGGCGCATTTTGCGCAGGTGGCGACGTGAAGGGCATGAATGCTCGTAACTCAGCAGAAGCCGCATCGCCCGTAGGTTGGGAATCTGCCGTGGACGATTTGCGGGCTCGGCAGCGTTCGGTGTCTGCGGCGTTGCATAACTTTCCTAAGGTAACCGTCGCCGCGATCGATGGTGCTGCCGCAGGTGCGGGTTTGTCGATTGCATTGGCCTGCGATCTGCGTGTGGGGTCTCCTCGAGCGATCTTCACCACGGCGTTCGCGCGAGTGGGTTTTTCCGGCGATTTTGGTGGCAGTTGGTTCTTGACACAGTTGGTGGGCGGCGCCAAGGCAAGGGAGTTATACCTGACGGCTGACCGCTTCGATGCCGACCGGGCACTGTCATTGCAGGTAGTGAACGAAATTCTTGAGGACGCCGATTTTGAATCTGCTGCTGTTGCTTATACGGCACGTTTTGCTGAGGGACCGTTGGTTGCTCAGCGGTACATCAAGGAAAACTTGAATCGAGCCCTAACCGCGGATCTTTTGACATGCCTCGACGCTGAGGCGGTGGCGATGAGTCGTTGCCGCTCCACTGACGACCACAAGGAAGCGGTGGCGGCGTTTGTAGACAAACGCACTCCCGTTTTCACGGGGCGTTGATCCTCGTTTATTTGGGTTTTTGTAGGTCGGCCCAGCCCAGCAAAAGCGTTTTTTCTCCCACTTCGGAAAAGTGAATGGTGACTTCTGCGTTGTCGCCTGAACCAGAAATCCCAAGGACTACTCCGTCTCCGAATTTGGGATGGTTGACGTCGTCACCGACTTTGGGTTCGAACGTGGAACCATTGCGCGGCTGGTTTCCCGCGGCGATGGCTTTTTCGATGACTCGCTCGCGGGCGCGTTCTCGGCGCTCAGCTCTTCGGTCTTCGCTGTCTTCAGCAGGGGCTGCGGCCGAGGCAGTCGTTCGGCCCGTTTTATAGAGGCCTTTGGGGCTGCGATCATCGACGAGTTCGTCAGGGATTTCACGTAGAAAACGACTAGGAGTGTTGTATTGCTGTTGACCGTAGATCCATCGGCTTTCTGCCAGGGTGAGATAGAGCTGGTCCTCGGCGCGAGTGATGCCCACGTACGCGAGTCGCCGTTCTTCTTCGAGTTGTTCAGGGTCTCCGAGCGACATGAATGATGGAAATATGCCGTCTTCCATACCAATGATGAAGACCAACGGAAATTCAAGACCTTTCGCTGTGTGAAGGGTCATCAGCGTCACTTCGGATTGGTCATCAAGGTCATCTGTTGGAGAGACAAGAGAGACTTGTTCGAGGAACTCGTCGCAGGTTTCGAATGGTTCAGCTGATCCGATGAGTTCAGCGAGGTTTTCCAGTCTGCCTTCGGCTTCTATGGAACGTTCGTCTCGTAACTCGTCAACGTACCCGGAGCGTTGCAACGCGAGTTGCAAAACTTCGGCCGGGCCTTCTGATACGAGTTGGGACAGTTGGCTGATGAGCTCGGTGAAGTTCGCAAGGCCTTTTTTTGCTGTGCCGCTGATACCTACTTCGGGCCAGTTGCTGAGCGCTTCGCGAAATGACACCCCCTGGGCGGAGGCGTACTGGTCGAGGCGAGCGACGCTGCTGTCGCCGATACCGCGTTTGGGTACGTTGAGAATCCGTTTGATCGATACTTCGTCAGATGGATTGACAACTGCACGCAAGTAAGCCAGCGCGTCTTTGACTTCTCGCCGGTCGTAGAAGCGAGTACCGCCCACTACGCGGTAGGGAATGGAGGCTCCTGCTAGGTGCTCTTCAACGATTCGGCTTTGCGCGTTCGCTCGGTAGAAGATCGCGACGTCGCTCCATCTCAATGCGCCTTGTTGGTGGAGCCGCTGGAGTTCACCGATGATCCAGGCTGACTCGTCAACCTCATCATCGGCCCTATACAGAACTACCTTGTCGCCCGCAGATTTATCGGTCCACAGGTCTTTGGGTTTTCGGCCGAAGTTGTTCGCAATAACCGAGTTCGCTGCGTCAAGGATGACTTGGGTTGACCGGTAGTTTTGGTCGAGAACTACAACGCTGGTGTCGGGGAAGGCCTTCTCAAATTCGAGGATGTTTCGGATGTCTGCTCCTCGAAACGCGTACACGGACTGGTCGCTGTCGCCAACAACGAACACGTTTCGGTGTTCATCAGCGAGTTTCAGCACGATCTCGTTTTGTGCCGGATTGGTGTCCTGGTATTCGTCTACGAGCACGTGTTGGAAGCGTTGCTGATAGTGGTGGAGGACCTGCGGATGGCTGTCGAATAGTTGGACCGTGACGGTGAGAAGATCATCAAAATCCATAGCTCCTGACGCTTGAAGGCGTCGCTGATATTCGACGAAGGTTTCTGCGATCTTGCGGTCGAAAATATTTTCGGCACGATCCAGAGCTGCGTGCGGTGAAACCAGTTCGTTTTTTAGGTTGGAGATGTGACTGTGCACGGTTTTCGGAACAAATTTTTTGGTATCGAGTCCAAGGTCTCGCACCACGTATCCAGTGAGTCGAACCGCGTCAGCTTGGTCGTAGATCGAAAATGCGCGAGGGTAACCGAGTTGTTCAGCGTCACGGCGTAGCATCCGAACACACGCTGAATGAAACGTGGACACCCACATTCGTTCTGCGACCGCGCCCACCAAGTGTGCTACTCGATCCTTCATTTCTTGGGCAGCTTTATTGGTGAAGGTAATCGCGAGGATCCCAAATGGGCTGACGTTGTCTTCTTCGATGAGGTGGGCGATACGGTGGGTGAGGACCCGAGTTTTACCCGACCCGGCGCCTGCCACAACCAGCATTGGTCCGCCACGGTGGATCACCGCGTCATGTTGAGCGGGGTTGAGTCCTTCGAGGATGTTGTTGGCGCTCATGGCAGGGTTCAGGTGGTGTAGTCAGCGTTCACGCGAACATAGCCGTCGGTGAGATCACACCCATAGGCGGTAAAGGTTCCATCAGCAACTCCGAGGTCCACTCCGATATGCACTTCGTCACCCGCGAGGTAAGCCTGGAGTTCGATTAGCGCTTCTGGGGTGGCGGGGTTTGGGTATACCTCCTGCTCACCGAAGCGGATAGTGACCGCTTGTTGGTCGATGTCAGTGTCATTCTGGCATTTGCCTATTGCCATTGCGACTCGCCCCCAGTTGGGGTCTCGTCCGTGAATCGCTGTCTTCACCAGTGGTGAATTGATGATGGCTTTCGCGACTCGTCGAGCTTGGTCATCGTCGCGGGCGCTTGCTACGTCAACGACGATGAGGGTTTCTGCGCCCTCACCGTCTGCGGCGAGTTGGCGGGTCAAGTTAAGGCACACATCTGATAGAGCTGTTTCGAATTGAGTGTCGTCGACGGGACCGGTGATACCGGATGCGACGATGACAGCCATATCGCTTGTCGATGTGTCAGTGTCGATGCTCAACGCGTTGAAGGTGCGGTCGATGACTCGCCGAAAAGTTTGATTGAGGTCATTCGGAGCGATTTGGGCGTCGGTGGTGATTACGGCGATCATGGTCGCCATGTCAGGTTCGATCATGCCAACCCCTTTGGCGAAGCCGACGACGGTTGCGTGTCCTGCTGGGGCTGATGCGACTTTGGGATGAGTGTCGGTGGTCATGATGGCTGAGGCTGCGGCTTCCGCGGATCGTTCAAGAAATGGAACTTGGAGCGCGGAGAGGTGGGATCTGATGCGTTCCATGGGGTACTGGACGCCTATGACACCTGTGGAGCCAATGATGACGTCGGAGGGATCGGCGTCTATCGCTGCGCCCACTAGCTGTGTGATCTCTTCTGCGTTTGCATGTCCAGTGTCACCAGTTGCAACGTTCGCGTTTTTGGATATGACGGTGACTGCTCTAGCCCTCCCGGAGGAAACGTTGTGTCGGCTGATAGCTACGCTCGGTCCAGCGAATCGGCTTTGGGTAAACACTCCTGCTGTGGTCGCCAACGTTTCACAATGAAGGATCATGACGTCGTTGCTGTCGTCTTTGATGCCCATGTTGGCGACGTGGACACTGAAACCTTGTGGGAGGTCGGTCATCTGATTACTCCCATTCGATCGTGCCTGGTGGTTTGGACGTGATGTCATATGCCACTCGGTTAATACCTTCGACTTCGTTGATGATTCGAGACGACATATTTTCGAGAACTTCGTACGGCAGACGAGCCCAATCGGCAGTCATCGCGTCTTCGCTGGTCACTGCTCTAATGATGATCGGGCGGGCGTAGGTTCGTTCGTCTCCCATGACTCCCACGCTGCGGATATCGGCAAGAACGGCGAACGCTTGCCAGATATCTCGTTCAAGTCCTGCATGGGCGATTTCTTCGCGGACGATCGCGTCTGCCTGTTGCAAAATGGTGACGGCTTCGGGGGTGACTTCTCCAACGATCCGAACCCCTAATCCTGGGCCTGGGAATGGTTGCCTCCACACGATTTCGTCCGGTAACCCCAGTTCGGTCCCTACTGCCCTGACTTCGTCCTTGAAGAGACCGCGCAGCGGTTCGACGAGCTCGAAGTCGATGTCTTCGGGGAGACCGCCAACGTTGTGGTGGCTCTTTATTTTGGCCGCATCGCTCGTTCCGGATTCGATGACGTCCGGGTAGAGGGTCCCCTGGACGAGAAATCGGGCGTCAGTAATGCCAACTCGCGCTTGTTCGAAGACGCGAATGAATTTTTCGCCGATGGCTTTCCGTTTTTCTTCCGGGTCTGTGACACCTTGGAGCACTTCAAAGAACGCGTCTGCCGCTCGTTCGTGGATGAGTTCGATGCCCTGGGTTCGTTGAAATGTCTCGACTACCTGATCGCCTTCACCCAGTCGCATGAGACCTGTGTCGACAAACACGCACACCAGTTGAGACCCAATTGCTTTATGAACCAAGGCGGCAGCGACTGCACTATCAACTCCGCCCGACAGGCCGCAAATCGCTCGACCCTGTCCTATTTGGCTTCGAATTGCGTCGACGCTTTCGTCGATAACATTCGTCATCGTCCAGTCGGCTCGGCAGTGCGCAGCTTCGTGAAGGAATCGTTCCAGAAGGGACTGTCCATGGGGGGTGTGAGCTACTTCGGGGTGATATTGGACCCCGTAGATTCGCCGTGTTGTGTCCTCGATGACCGCTGCGGGGGCGTCGGCAGTGGAGGCACTAATAATGAATCCTTCGGGTGGGTCAGTGATGGCATCGAAGTGGGACATCCACACGATGTCTCCTGTCGCGACCTCAGTGGGCAGTACCTGGGAAGGTTGGACGGTGAGGGAAAGTTCTGTTCTGCCATATTCGCCGCGACCACTTCGGTCGACCGTTCCGCCTAATTGTTGAGCGATGAGTTGTGAGCCGTAACAAATTCCAAGTATGGGAATTCCGAGCTGGTAGACGTCCGGGTCGATGAGGGGAGCCTCGCTGGCATGAACTGATTTCGGTCCCCCTGAAAAGATGATGGCCTTGGGGGATTGCTCAGCGACTTCTCGCGCCGTAATCGTGTTGGGCACAATTTCGCTGTATACCCGCGCCTCTCGGACTCTTCGCGCGATCAGTTGGGCATATTGGGCGCCAAAATCGACGACCAAGACTTTTTCGTGGGCGTTATCGACCTGAACCATGCGCGATTCGTCCGCTCGGGGAAGTATTTGACTTTATCGGGCATTGGTGCCGGTCTCTGGTTTATTTGCCCTGTTCTGGCAAACCAAGCGCCGTTATTAGCAGCTGCCGCAGCAGGTTCGCTGTGGCCCCCCAGACAGTGTCCCCATGGAGGTAAAAAAAGTACACGGGTCGCTGTTGATCAGAACCAGGCCATCGCCATCTTTCTTCACGGTAGACGTTGGGCAAGAGGAGTTCGGCTAGCGGTACATGCAATATCTCGTCGACTTCATCTGGATTCGCAAGAAGGGACGGAGTTTTTGAAAGCCGTGCGACATAGGGAACGATTCGCGCTTGGGAGGAAACGGTGGTTAGGTGATCAAGTTCGCCGATCTTTTCTGCGAGAGATGTGTCAAGTCCGATTTCTTCGCGAGCTTCGCGACAAGCGGTGTCCCAGAGAGATTCGCCGGGATCTTGTGCCCCGCCCGGGAAGCTGACCTCTCCGCTGTGCGCTCTCATCTGTTGTGTACGGCGGGTGAGTACGACGGTGGGCTCCGGATCGCTGTACAGAGCTATGAGGACTGCTGAGTGACGTTTCGGTGGCGGGGCTCCTGTTTGTTGATATCCGGGGATCCGCGTCGAAAGTCGACGCTCAACAATGTCGAGGTCTACAACTCCCCTGTGAGGCCACGGTGCTGGTTCACCTGACGTCCAATCGCGAGGCCGGGGGATTTTTTGGGGTCCGCCGCGTTCAGGTTGGTTCACTTTCGCAACTTACGACAATTGTCCCGAAAACGCATCGAGGCGGACCCGAAGGCCCGCCCCGAAAAATATTGGTCGTGGGTTACATCATGCCTGGCATACCGCCACCCATGGCTCCCATGGCGGCAGCCGCGGCAGCGGGGTCAACCTCTTCAGGTTTGTCGGTGACAAGTGTCTCAGTTGTCAGCAGGAGCGCTGCAATCGATGCCGCGTTTTGAAGCGCAGCACGAGTCACTTTCGCCGGGTCAATCACGCCGGCTGAAACGAGATCTTCGAACTCGCCAGTCGCTGCATTGAACCCGTTATTTCCGCCAGCGGTTTCTACCTGTTGCACTACCACTGCACCCTCATGACCGGCGTTTTGCGCGATCTGACGGGTAGGAGCGTCCAACGCTCGGAACACCAGCCTGGCGCCCGTGGCTTCATCGCCGTCTAGAGACAGTTCGTCGATCGCCCCTCGAGATCGAAGCAATGCTGTTCCGCCACCAGGCACAATGCCCTCTTCGATAGCGGCGCGAGTCGCCGAGACAGCGTCCTCGATGCGGTGCTTCTTTTCTTTGAGCTCAACTTCGGTCGCCGCGCCTACTTGTATGACGGCTACGCCACCAGCAAGTTTCGCGAGACGTTCTTGAAGTTTTTCACGATCCCAGTCGCTATCCGTCTCATCAATTTCTCGTTTGATCTGAGCGACACGGCCTTCGACATCCGAACTGCCGCCAGCACCTTCAACGAGTGTGGTTTCGTCTTTGGTGATGATGACTTTTCGTGCTTGACCAAGGAGGTCGATGCTCGTGTTTTCAAGCTTCAGGCCGACCTCTTCAGAGATGACCTGACCGCCGGTAAGGATCGCCATGTCTTGCAACATGGCCTTACGGCGTTCGCCAAAACCAGGTGCTTTCACCCCAACAGATGTGAACGTTCCCCTGATTTTGTTAACGACGAGGGTCGCGAGAGCTTCACCTTCAACATCTTCGGCGATGATCAAGAGCGGTTTGCCTCCCTGCATGACCTTTTCAAGGACAGGCACGAGTTCTTGTACCGATGAGATCTTGCCGTTGACGAAAAGGATGTAGGGCTCATCGAGAACTGCTTCTTGGCGATCCGGGTCTGTCACGAAATACGGTGACAAAAAGCCTTTGTCAAACTGCATCCCCTCAGTGAATTCGAGGTCAACGCCAAAAGTGTTGGACTCCTCAACGGAGATCACACCATCCTTGCCGACCTTGTCGAACGCTTCGGCGAGAATTTCGCCGATGGCAGGGTCGGCTGAAGAAATGCCAGCGACCGATGCAATCTTTCCTTTGTCGGAAGAAACGTCTTCTGACATTTCACCAATGGAATCGACCGCTGCAGCCACCGCTGCTTCGATGCCCTTCTTGAGCGCCATCGGGTTGGCACCAGCAGCAACGTTGCGAAGACCTTCTCGCACCATCGCCTGAGCTAAAACAGTTGCTGTCGTAGTCCCGTCACCTGCCACGTCGTTGGTCTTCGTCGCAACCTCTTTGACGAGTTGAGCACCCATATTTTCAAATGGATCTTCAAGCTCTACTTCGCGAGCAATGCTCACACCGTCGTTCGTGATGGTCGGAGCGCCAAAGGACTTTTCGAGGACAACGTTGCGGCCCTTCGGACCCAACGTGACCTTTACTGCGTCTGCCAGTTGGTTGACGCCTGCTTCAAGGCCGCGCCGGGCCTCTTCGCTGAATTTAAGAATCTTGGCCATATCGCACTCAACTCACAATCGCGAGAACATCGCGTGCACTTAAAATGAGTAAATCTTCGCCGTCTGATGTGATCTCGGTTCCGCCATATTTGCTGTATACGACAGTGTCACCGGCGTTGACGTCAACGGGAATCAGTTCGCCCGTCTGTTCGGATCGCTTGCCCGGACCAACCGCAAGGACCTCGCCCTGTTGGGGCTTTTCCTGGGCTGTATCGGGAATCACGAGACCGCTGGCAGTGGTCTCCTCAGCGACGCCGGGTCGCACGACAATGCGATCCTCGAGTGGCTGCAGGTTCATCAGCTCTTCGCCTCCATAACTTGTGTGGTTAACCCCAATGGGTGCGTTAGCACTCTCATAAGGAGAGTGCTAACGATATGGCGCGCGTCGGCCAAGAAACAACCTGTTGGGGCTACGTTTCCGCAAAAAATCAGGCAAATCGAACTTTAGGTGTCAATAAAAGGCAGTCGAAGGTTCGGATCTGCCCCGCTATCGAGTGATGATGGTCCTTCGCTACGTATCCGCCACCATGCAGTTGCGGCGACCATTGCAGCGTTGTCGGTGCACATAGCGCGGGACGGAAGGAACCCTTGAATGCCGTCTTCTACACAAATATCCAGAGTCTTTTCTCGGAGTTCGCTATTCGCGGCCACGCCACCAGCGAGGCATATCCCTGACGCACCAATTTGTTGAGCCGCTTGTCGTGCTTTGTGTGTAAGAACGTCCACGACTGCAGCCTGGAACGATGCGGCGACATCAGCGGTTTCGACCTCGGGGTGTTGTCGAACGTAGTTCACAACCGCAGTTTTTAGACCTGAAAAGGAGAAATCGAGTCCGTCGTTTCGCATCGGTCGAGTGAAGTTGATTGCTTGGGGGTCCCCTTGTTGGCTAATTCGGTCGATTTGTGGACCCCCCGGATATCCCAACCCTAGATAACGGGCGACTTTGTCAAATGCTTCGCCCGCGGCGTCGTCGACCGTTGCCCCTAGGAGACGGTATCTGCCGTGATCTTGGAACTCGATCAGCATCGTGTGCCCTCCGCTGACAAGCAGGACCGCCAGGGGGAATTCGAGTTCCGGTTCTTCTAGTAGGGCCGCGTAAAGGTGTGCTTCGTGATGGTTGATACCGATGAATGGAACGTCCCATCCCAGCGCGAGGGCTTTGGCGGCTGATACCCCTATCAAAAGGCTGCCTATGAGGCCTGGTCCGTGAGTGGCGGCGACCAGGTCGATGTCGTGGTCGGTGACTCCCGCTTCGACCATGGCTTCTGCTACTACCGGCATGAGTAGCGATTCGTGAGCGCGACCTGCGATTTCGGGTACGACACCGCCGTACCTAGCGTGCAGGTCGACTTGGCTGCTGACGACGTTCGCTAAAACGTCACGGCCGTCTACGACTATTGCGGCGGCAGTCTCGTCGCACGAGGTTTCGATCCCGAGAACAGTGGTCACAATGTTCCCCAGTCGGTGGTACCGATTATCTCGTTTTCGATGTTTGTCAGCAGTTCGTTGTGTTCTGGCTCTCGTATATCGTGACACCACATCACGAGTGCGTCTTCACCGTTGTCTGCGTAGTATCCCGCTCTGACTCCTGCCGGGGCGTAGCCAAAACAGCGATACAGATTTTGAGCGCCCTGATTCGAGATTCGGACTTCAAGGGTCATAGCTGAGATGTTGTGTTTCAGGCATCCCCGATGAACGGCAAGTATTAAACGGGTGGCGATACCCAATCTTTGAGACTGGGGGGCCACGGCGACCGAGGTGATGTGTCCTTCATCATGGACGATCATTGCACCTCCGTATCCAGCGACCCGAGTGTCGTGGTGGGCTACGTAGTAGACCCGCCGGTCGCGCTGGCGTAGTTCGTCGTGGTACATCGCCACGGACCAAGGGCTAGCGTAGACCTGTTTGTCGATAGTTCTGACTGCGCGAACGTGTCGTTTTCGCATCGGTTCGATCAGTACGTGCGTCTCAGAGACCATCATGATCGCTCTCGCTTTTGCCAGTTGATTCGGGCGTCGGGAGCTCTGAGGTAGAGGGGTTCGATTTCGGCGGGTAGCACAAATTCTTCTCGTAGAACGCGGGGGTGGGCTAGCTCGACTAGGGAGCCAGCGTTCGGATATCGGAACCCTTCCTGGCCAATTTCTATTCCTCGCAACATTTGAAATGTTTGGGCGTACCTTTGTGCGCCGTCGCCCACGACAAGACAGTCTTCGCCTTGGGCGGTGAGCTGGTTCGCAACGTTGTCGGGTTGGTCGACGTGAGGTGCGGTGATTTGTTGAATTCCGCCGGCGGTTCTGCGATAGGTGGCGTAAAAGATTTCTCCGCGTCGCGCGTCGACAGTGGAGACGATGAGACGGTCAGAGAAACGGGCGGGGAAGGCCGCTAAGTCAAGACTGGAAATCCCAATCATGGGAATTTTGCAGGCGTGTGCCAAGGCTTTAGCTGTGGCGAGACCTACTCGTAATCCAGTGAACAAGCCCGGGCCGACGTCTACTGCAACTACTCCGATTTCGTTGAGGTCGATGCGGGTTTGGGAGCACAGGAACCGGATTGCTGGTGCGAGTGTTTCGGCGTGACGTCGATCACGAGCAGTGTGGAACGAAGCGATGACACCTTCGTGACCCCCAATGGCGACGCCGACTTGGGGCGTGGCGGTTTCAATACCGAGTACCAGCACGCTACAAATCTTCCGTTTCGCTGATGATCCAGTTAGCCCAGACGACGCTGAGTTGCTGCTGTCGCGACATCCAAGATGGGCCTGTGGCTTCGATTTCGAGTACCCGAGCGTCCTCGAAATCTTCGGGATGGCCGAGATGTATACGGATGCGCAAAAAATCTCTCGGAAGTTCAGGCACGACTACTTCTCCCCATTCGATGCAAATAACGGCTTCGTCTTCGAGAAGCTCGGGGAGGTCAAGATCTAAGACTTCTGCAAGGTTATCGAGGCGGTAGACATCAAGGTGATGGAGACGGAGGCGGCCTTCGTAGCTGGCCGCGAGGGTGAATGTGGGACTGGTCACTCGCTCGCGGATTCCAAGTGCTGATGCGAGTCCTTGCACGAAAGCTGTCTTCCCAGCGCCAAGGTCGCCGGAAAGCAAAATGACGTCGTTCGGGCGTAACAACGGCTCAAGAGCCGCTGCTACTTGTTTGGTGGCGTCTACTGAACGGGTTCGGACGTGCAACATTGGGAGGGTATTCCGATTGTATGACCCCTTAAGGGTGCCATCGCCGCGGGACTCTCATCGTGATCGAGGTCAATACCTCGTAGGGAACCGTGTCGGACCACTGAGCGAGATCTCCGATGGTTATGGTGTCGTTTCCGTCGGATCCAACCAGCACTACTTGGTCACCGTTGTAGGCGCTCGTTGCACCAATATCGATCATGGTTTGGTCCATGCATACGCGTCCGACGACATTATGACGATTTCCGTTGATGATGACTTGGGCTCGATTCGAGAGCCCTCGGCGATACCCATCGGCGTAACCAACGGGGATGGTGACAATTCGCGTCGAGCGATCCGGGGTCCATGTTCCGCCATAACCAACTGGACTTCCTTCTCGCACAACTTTGAAGTAAATGACCTCGCTGCGCCAAGACAGCACTGGTTCAACGCTGATGGTTTGCGATGTTTCTTCTGTTGGTTCAATGCCGTAAAGCAGCAGCCCGGGTCGGACTAGGTCAAGGTGTGCTTCTGGGAGCGAGACTATGGCAGCGGAATTGGCTATGTGACGTGTCGGGGTGGGGAGACTGTGACGAGGGTAGAACTCTAAGGCTTGGAGAAATCGCTCGAGTTGTTGTCGAGCCGAACTCAGATCAGGATCGTCGGCGGAGGCGAAGTGGCTGAAGACTCCCTCGACTTGGAGCGATGTGCATTTGAGTGACGCTTCGAAAAGAGTGTCAGCGTTGTAATGGTGGACGCCTATCCGTTCCATTCCAGTGTCGATTTTGAGGTGCACTTTCGCAGTTGTTTTTGTGTCTTTGGCTGCTTGGTCGATCTGCAGCAATTTGTCTACCGAGGGGGCAGTGAAGGTGAGGTCATGTTCTAAGAAGGAGGGGATCTGTCGAGTTACTGCCCCTCCAAGCACCTGAATTGGAATCGTGATTCCGCCAGCTCGAAGGGCCAAGCCCTCTTCGACGTAGGCAACTGCCAGACGGGGCGCACCGATGTCTTGAAGTCGGGATCCAATTTGGATGAGGCCGTGACCGTATGCGTCAGCTTTGATGACTGGCATCATTTTGCTTTCCCCTACGACATGCTCGATTGCCCTGTAATTGCGCTCAAGGGCCGCGAGGTCGATATCGCACCATGTAGGTCGGCTGCTTTCGGTCATGATGAAAGCATCGCTGATCGCGCCGGCTGCAGTAAGGAGGGGAGATCATTAGCGATCATTCCTGGTTCGGCGAGCATGGCTGCGCGCCCATGCCAGTGCGCTGCGGCTGCAACGGCGAGATGGGTTGGGTGGTACCCGATAAGGGCTGCGATAATTCCGGCTAACACGTCACCGCTGCCCGCTGTTGCGAGCCGCCGGTCACCGCTTCTGACGAAGATCAAATCACCATCGGGGTTCGCTACAAGAGTTGTTGGACCTTTGAGTAGAACGACTGCGTGTTGCGCGGCGGAGCGTACGGCTGCGCACCGGTCGAGATCTGGTTGGGTGCCCGTAAGCGTCTTGAACTCTCCGTCGTGAGGGGTAAGGACAGTGGGTGCGGAACGATTCTTAAGACAATTGGGGTGAGCGGCTACGGCCGATAGTGCGTCAGCATCTATTACGACCGGTATGGGTGCCCGTTCGATGAGTTCAGCGGCGATTGCGAGAGTTTCTCCGTCGGTACCAAGTCCTGGACCAACAAGTAGCGCGCTAAAGCGTTCAAGGTCGATGAGGACTTCTGCAGCCCAGTTGTCGGGAGGTATAGGTCTTGCTACTGCTTCGGTGGGGAGATTGAGCTCTGCAGCCTCTACCGTCGGTGAGGACACGACGGTCATTCCCGCGCCCGCGCGGAGCGCTCCTTTCGCTGCGAGTTGGGTTGCCCCTGTCATCCCTGGCGATCCCCCAATGATTCTCACCGAGTTTGACCATTTGTGGTCGGTTGCGATTCGTTGAGAGAGGGGCTCTTGCAGGTCCTCATCGGTGATGAGTGCAGCGCGACAGCCAGAAATATCTAAGCCTAGATCTGCCACTTCGATCCGGCCGGCGCGACTAGCGCCGGGTTCAAGGAGGAGGCCTGGTTTTAACGCACCGAAGGTAACCGTTCTTTGGGCTCTAAGTGATCCGCGATCTTGTCCAGTGAGACCGTCGACACCCGACGGGAGATCTACAGCCAATACCGCGCTATCCGGCTGGGGGGGTGAGTCCCATCTATCCCTAAACCCCGTGCCGTAGGCTGCGTCGATGACAAGATTTGAGTCATCTCGTAACGCCGTACCCGGCTGGTGAAGGCTGCAACTGACCCCCCGCCGTGTCAGGAGTCGTGCCGCCATTCGGCCGTCCTCACCGTTGTTTCCTTTGCCAGCGATGATGCTGACTCGACGTCCGTAGCCACCCCCGAGCATTCCAATAGCTGCGTTGGCTACCGCATACGCGGCTCGCTGAATCAAAATTTTGGTTGGTTCGGGCGCGTCAGCGTCGATGGCCCTCATTTCTGCCGGAGTCGCAACTGGTAACACCACGGGCTACTCCGCGACGACAAACGCTTCAGCCACCGAGCCGGTGTGACTGAGCGAGAGGTGCCATTGACGAACGCCTGTATTAGCCGCCATCTGCGCAGCTGTCCCGTGGAGAGTGACGTTGGGACGCCCTAATGAGTCTTTGGTGATTTCTATTTCACGGAAACGGACACTCCCTAGCCCTATCCCAAGGGCTTTCATCACTGCTTCTTTGGCTGCGAAGCGAACAGCCATTCGTTCCGAGGGGTCGACGGCAGCGTGGCAGTAGGCCAGTTCGTTTTCCGTGAAGAGTCGTGCACTAATTTTCTCTCGGCGCTGGAGCACTTCTCGGAACCGTTGCACATCGACTAAATCGATGCCGATGCCGATCATGACGCCCAGTGCTCCGCGAGTACGTAAACCGGACGAGTAAGCAGTTCCACCACATCCAAAGTGGCGAGGATGTCGTCGCGGAATGAGGGTTCCGATTCGGTAACTGCATCTTTGAGGGCCCCGTATCTACCTCGATAGCCGTGCATCACGGCACGAATAGTGGTGGTGGGGAGTCGCTCATGGAACCGGCAGTGTAAAAGAGTTAGCCCCGTAGTTTGGTTGTCTTTCACTTCCGGTATGTGAATGACGGTTCGTCCGTCACTCCCGACGCCAACCATGATTTCTCGTTCGAAGGAAGCCCGGTGCTTGCCGCCTCTCAATGTCGGGTTGGTGTCAGTTCTAGATGCGATGCCTGTTGCGATTCCGCCGCGATCCACCACTTGGATTGTGGCATCTTGTTCGACGTCGCCTTCGATTCGGTAGCGGGTCCATCCTGTGATTTCTGCCACGGCTGGATCCAGAGCAGCGAGAGTTCGAAGTTCTCGATAAGAGAGACGATCACGAGGCGTGCCCGCATTGAGGGCCGCCTTGGCAAGATCAGAGGCCAGCAAGCTTTCGTCGGATCGCGAAATTCCTACGGTGACGGTCTTAGCTTGATGTTTGATCGCGTCCACAGGTCGCGTAAGTTCGTCGATTGATTTGCTAAGTGCCGCATTGAGATCTTCGACCACAACTCCAGGTCGTCCAACTTTGCCAACCTCGATCTGATAGCTATCCAAGGACGCTACTCCGGTGCCGTATCGAAGAATGGTGACGAGTTTGGCCGCTGTGCTCGCTTCAAGATGTCCGTCGTAGGCGCCACTGCGTAGACCGTCGAGGAAACGCTGGTTGGCTCCAACAAGTTCAATCTGCAGTTTCTCGAAAGCACCGTCGGCAAGCACGCCGTCCGCGATGGTGTTTTCAAGGCTTGCACGCATTTCCCTGAGGGGTATTGCTTGGGCGTCAATTGCAAGTGCTGCCTCGTAACCGAAGAGGTGACCGGCGACGGTCGCCAAAATAAAATCGAGGGACGGATGGAGGTGTGGGACTGTTAGCAACTCGGTTGCAGCGCCAAACCGAGATTCGTTGTCGTTAGCCACAACAATGGCGGTTGCTTTGTGGGCTCGGTAGATGGCGACTTCTTTGGCGACGTCGTCCAAGTTGGAACCGCTGAGTCCGCTGGCGCACACAAAGATCAATGGTTCCGAAGACAGGTCTATGTGTTTTTTGTCTTCAGTCACGTCTTCGGGGATTGCTTTGTAGCAAAGCTCGGAGAGCTTGATGCGTATTTCGTTTGCTGCAATTCGGTTCGGTCCATTTCCCACCACAGCCCAGTAACGTTTGTAAGGAGCGTGCCGTCGAGCTGCTTCGGCTATAGCAGGGCGGGTCGCCAATACTTGCCGCATGCAGTCGGGGAGTCGCAGCAGTGCCTCAACTACGCCGGTTCGATCTTGATCAGCGTCGACCAGGTCAGCAATGGCGCTGCTGAGGAGGACTGCTGCGACTACTTGCGCGTAGAACGCCTTGGTAGACGCGACCGACATTTCGACGTCTCTACCGTCGGACGTGTACAGAACACCATCAGCTTTTTCTGTGAGGTCGCTTCCGCGCCGATTGACGATGGCTATTACATGTCCTCCGCGTTGACGGACGAGATCGACAGTCCGATTGGTGTCGGCGGTGGTGCCTGATTGGCTGACAGCAACGACCAGGGTGTCGGACATGTCATCGGCCATTGAGAAGCCGCTGAGTTCTGTGGCCAGTTGGGCCTCGGCAATCAGGTCAGTTTCCTTTAAAAGCGGGCCTAAGAATTGAGGAATGGTGCGTGCCGCCACCGCGGCGGTTCCTTGGCCAATGGCGATAATTCGCCTAATGGATTTAGTGCTCAGGGCACTTTCGATGGCCGGGGGGATCGCCTCAGAGCCCAGATGGACTCTCGGCTTACCGTCAACTTCGCTTATTCGTCCCCGGAGGGTTTTGTGGACTGATTGTGGCGCTTCCTCGATTTCTTTGAGTAGATAGTGGGGCACATCGCCTCTATCGATGTCGCGAGTTGTGATGTCCGCCTTCGTAATCTCGTTGCGCAGGACGGGGAGGTTCGTGCCGTCGTAGGCCAGGCGGGTAATTCCTTCAACTGTGCCGGCTAGCGCTGCATCGAGTTGCAGGACCTGCCCGGAAGTCGAGATGGGCTGTTCAGGGTTGGCCGGAGTTTCACCATCCATCCGTAGCCACTGCGAGGCTTCTTCAACAACGCCGTACGGCTCACTAGCGACTACATATGCGTTGTCGGCGATACCAACGTAGAGGGCTTGTCCGCTTCCTCGTAACGCCAGTGACAGCTGTTGAGGCTCATCGGCAGAATGGCTTGCGATGGCCATTGAACCTTCGAAGGCCGAGACGGTGCTCCGAAACGCCTCGATGGTTTGTGTACCTTGCGCCAGTTTTCTGCTCACCAGGGACGGCACGACCTTGGCGTCAGTCGTAATCTCGGGCGCGATTTTCAGATTGTGGAACTCGATGAGGTCCGCGTAATTATCGATGTCGCCGTTCAGCACCGCCGCGACGTACGGGCCGTCGTCGTCTAGCTCTTCAGAGTCGAGAGGGTGAGCGTTCGGTTCTGAGATGACACCGACACTGGCCCAGCGGGTATGCCCGAGGACAACGACTTCCGATTCAGGCCCAGCAAGCGCTCGGTGGAGGAGTTCATCGGAGCGGATAGCGGTTCTTAGCGCGTTGGTGTTGTCTCCGAGTTCGCCGATTTCCGCCGCGTTCTTGTACACAAATGCGACATGGCCCTTCAAGTTTCGAGTCGCTCCTGATCTAAAAACTGGGTCACTGAAGCGCGAACCTCGGAGCAGGTTGTCTGAAAGCCCGTGTTGGGTTACGAATATTTGAAGACCTGCTGAATCTCGTCCACGAACTTCGAGTCGGTCGATCGCGGATAAAGCGGTCTGGATAGACGACAACGCTGCCAGGGCGTTTGGTTCCGGTGAACCGTGGGACAGGTCGATGATCGCGTCTGCGTTGCGCAAGCGATCTCTCTCGATTGCCCACAACGCGTCGCGAACTTCGACCAAGACAGAGTTAAGAGGTTCTACATCATCTGTGAACTGGTCAAGACGGCTGTCGATGTTTGTGAGAGCGGTGCGTGCTCGTTCCATCTCGCTCGCGACGGCGAGAGCTGCTGAACGGTCAAAGACCAGCATTCGAGTACCAGCGATCGTTCGTAGTTCTTGATCTATTGCCGAAAAGAGATCCGCTGCTTGCCTGGTTTTAGCGACCGTTGAGTCAAGCTTTCCGGACGCGGAGATGAGCAATTCGACGGCGGAGCTCAGTCGCGGGAGAACGTTGTCAGAGTCGAGTGCTGATCCGTTGTCTGGTCCGCGAAGGACCGCGATGATGCCGCACATGGTGATGAGGGTAGCGGCGGGTTATGCCCTCTTATCCGCGGTCTATTGCATAGTGCGTTTAATCACATTGGCGAGATGGTCGGCCTCGCGTTGCGCTGCGGCCGCCTCGATCGCTTCAACCATGATTCTGATGACGGGTTCGGTGCCGCTAGCTCGAACAAGAACTCGGCCCGTATGGCCCAATCGATTTTCCGTTTTGACAATTTCCTCGTTGCAACGTTCGGGCAAGGGCGCTGATTTTGATGTGACGGGAACATTAATGAGCACTTGAGGAAATTGGTGCATGGCTTCGTTGGCGAGGTCAGAGCTATTTCTTCTTGATCGACAAACCAAGTCAGCTAGTAACGCTCCGCTAAGTAAACCGTCGCCAGTAGTGGCGTGGCGTCGGAAAACAAGGTGACCAGATTGTTCACCGCCAAGAATGGCTGCGCCAGCGTCTAGTTCGGCGAGCACGTTGCGATCACCGACCGGTACCTCAATTAGCGATATTTCTTCCTGTTCTAGTGCTTGGCGTAAGCCGAGGTTCGACATGATGGTGGCGACGACACTTCGATTGACTAGTTGGTTTCGCTGGGCGAGATCTTTTGCAAATAGGCACAGTTGTCGGTCACCGTTGATGATCGTGCCATCGGACGCAACGGCTATGAGGCGGTCGGCGTCTCCGTCTACGGCTAGGCCTAAGTCAGCCTGTTTCGCCAGCACTGCGTTGGTGATCGTTGATGGGTGGGTCGATCCGCAGTGTTGGTTGATGTTGCGGCCGTCGGGTGAGGCGTGGATAACTTCCACGCGGGCACCGAGTCGGGTGAACAGCGTCTCAGCGATATGTGACGCCGAACCGTTCGCGCAATCAATGACAATGTGAAGATCTTCCAACTTTCTGTGTTCTAGGGCCGTCTCGATTGATGCGTACCAGAGTTGAAGGGGATTTGGGTGTCCGTTGACAACGCCGTGGGGCTTATTCAATGAAGGGGAAGCTTCTTTGACGAGCGTTGTGAGTCGATTCTCAATATCTAACTGTTCTTGGTCTCGAAGTTTTCGACCTCCTGGGGCAAAGATCTTCACACCGTTGTCACTCCAAAGGTTGTGGGAAGCCGATACAACAACCCCCGCGCTGTCCTCACGGTTCGAAAGGTGAGCAACAACGGGTGTAGGGACCACCCCGGCGTCAACGACGCTGCGTCCGTCAGCAGCCAGGGCTTGAGCTATCGCTTGGGAAAGCGCCGGCCCTGATTCGCGGGTGTCGCGCCCCAGGATCCATCGTTCAACGGAGAGAACGTCACTCGCAGCTGTGGCTAGACAGGCAACGAAGTGTTCGTCGAGTAGTTGAGGCGTGGGACCGCGCACGCCGTCGGTGCCGAATGACAGTGTCATGTCGACTCCTTGCAGATTTATCGCTTCGAATACTGCGGAGCCTTGCGAGCCTTTTTGAGGCCGTATTTCTTGCTCTCTTTTGCACGGGAATCGCGAGTCAATAGTCCTGCTGCTTTTAGGACGGGTCGTTGCTCAGGATCAAGTTCGACGAGCGCACGAGTAATGCCCAACCTGAGGGCGCCCGCCTGGCCGGCGGGTCCTCCGCCGTCGAGAGTGGCGTCGATGTCATAAGTTTCGACTTCCTCCACGAGCCGCAGGGGTTCTGTCACTAGTAGCCGATGGACTGACGACGTGAAGTAGTCATCGAAAGAGCGCTTATTGCAAGTGATGACGCCCGTTCCGGGGCGAAGCCTCACGCGAGCAACGGCTTCTTTGCGACGGCCTGTGGTTTGAGTCAGAGGAGCAGTCATGTGTATCCCAATCTCAGGCTTTAGCCATTGCGTCTTTGAGAACAAGTGTTTCTGGTTGTTGGGCCGAATGCGGGTGTTCTGGCCCCGCGTAGACTTTGAGTTTCGTGAGCATCTGCGCGCCTAGACGGTTTTTGGGGAGCATTCCCCTGATCGTGCGTCGAATTGTGTCTTCAGGTTGCCGAGATAACAAGTCGGCATAAGTTTGGGACTTGATGCCTCCCGGGTAGCCGGAGTGACGGTGAACGAGCTTTTTTTCTGCCTTTTCATTAGTCAGAACAATTTTTGAGGCGTTGACGATGATCACATGGTCACCGCAATCAAGATAGGGAGCGAAGGTTGGCTTGTGTTTCCCCCGCAAAATTCGAGCTACCTCGGTAGACATACGCCCAAGTATTAGGTTCTCCGCGTCGACAACGAACCACTTACGTTCGATTTCGCTCGCTTTAGGGGCGTAGGTACGCACGATGCGTCAACCTCTCGGGATTTCGGAAACGTGAATCTGTTCCAGACTCGGCGCGGCACACAAGTGGAGTGGCCGAGGAACAAGGCTACGGGTGTCGTGTTGAAACGGCAAACGCTGATGCTGACTGATTTTGTTGATTTTGCACAAGTCAGTCATCTTTGGGATAGGTGACGTGAATCAGAGTCAGGCCGTGGGGCGGAGCTATAGGGGCAGCCGAACTTCGATCTCGAGCGTTCAATACCGCTTCGACGTCGTGCGCGGGGCGCTTGTGGGCACCCACTGATACGCAGAAACCGACGATCGAACGCACCATTTGATGACAAAACGCGTTTGCTGCAATTTCAAATTCGATTCGCTGCTGGGGTCTCGGATGCCATTGCGCATGGTGGATGGTGCGCACAAGTGACGCACCAGTTTGTCCTTTGGGTCGTCGACAAAAGGACGTGAAATCGTGTTCGCCCAGGAAGCGTTGTGCGGTTCGATTCATTTCTTCAACGTCAAGCGGTTCTTTGATATGCCACTCGATGTCGGAAAGGAGCGGATCGGCGATGAGGGAGTTCAGCAGGTTGTATCGATACAGTCGTTGAACAGCTGTAAACCGGGCGTCGAAATCCGTGTCCACTTCCCGTATTTCGCGAATTTGGATGTCCGGTCCGCATAGGCGATTGAGCGAGTTGCGTAAACGCTCGCTGTCTACCTCAGCTCCGTCAATACGAAACGACACGACTTGTCCGAGTGCATGCACTCCGGCATCGGTTCGCCCGGCCACCGCAAGGTCGACGGATTGGCCGAGTACCTGTTGAAGTGCCGACCGCAATTCACCTTCGACGGTGCGCACCCCCGGGTTCTCTGCGAAACCGCGGAACCTAGTCCCCTTGTATGTAAGGTCAATTCGAATGTTCTGAGCGAAGGCCACTATCAGGACGGTAGTTTCATATCGCGGCTGGGGGGAATGATGCTCGATCTGGCGATTCGTAACGGCTTAGTGATCGACGGTACCGGGAGCCCGGGACAGCTTGGCGATGTGGGGGTCCGTGACGGGCGCATAGTCGCGGTCGGCGAAATTGCTGACGAAGCTCTTGAAGAAGTTGATGCGACGGGCCTGGTTGTCGCCCCCGGCTTTGTTGATGTTCATACCCATTTTGATGCTCAAGTATTTTGGGACTCCACGCTGTCACCGTCACCTTTGCACGGCGTCACAACCATCATTGGCGGCAATTGCGGGTTCACAATCGCGCCGCTGACACCTGACGATGGCGACTATCTGATGAGGATGTTGGCACGGGTCGAGGGGATGCCATTGGCGTCGCTCCAGGAGGGGGTGCCGTGGAATTGGAGCACCTTTGGTGAATACCTAGATGCGATCGACGGAACGTTGATGCCCAACGCTGGCTTTTTGGTTGGCCACAGCGCACTGCGGCGGGTCGTGATGGGCGAACGCTCGGTAGGTGAAGCCGCATCGGACCAAGAACTGCAGGCGATGAAAGATTTGCTGGCTGAGAGCATCGAAGCTGGCGGTCTGGGTTTCAGTTCCTCTTGGGCAAAAACACACAATGACGCCGAGGGAGACGCCGTTCCTTCTCGTCACGCATCAGAACACGAATTGGTGGAACTTTGTTCGGTCTTGCGAAATACCGGGGCTGTTGCCCTTGAGTTCATCCCGACAGTTGAGAGATTCGACCAAGACGTATACCAGTTGCTCACCGACATGTCCGTGGCGGCCGACAGGCCTTTGAATTGGAACGTTATTTTCGCCAACGCGCGTCAATCCGACGCAATCGAGGAGAAGCTACAAGCTTCAAATTACGCTGCTCGACAGGGAGGTCGTGTTATTGCGCTCACGGCGCCAATGCCCGCTGAAAGTCGCCTCTGTTTTGAGAGCGGGTTTTTGCTTGACACGCTGCACGGCTGGGCCGAACCAATGGCGTTGGCGAACGACGAGAAGTTGGCGTTGTTTGCGGATCCGATTCGTCGTGCCGAGTTGAACGAAGCCGCTCAGCAACCGAGTGCTTTTCGTGGCTTGGCGCGCTGGGAACGTCTGACGGTGGGAGAGGTTACGAACGAAGACTTGAAACATTTCGAGGGCCGTACGATTGGTGACATTGCTGATGAATTCGGCCAGACGCCCTGGGACACATTGTGTGAAATCGTTGTTGCTGACGACTTGAAAACCGGGTTTTATCCGCCCGCTGCGGGAGACAACGACGAGTCATGGGCGTTAAGGCAGGCTTTGTGGAACGATGATCGCTGTCTAATCGGCGCTTCTGACGCGGGCGCTCATCTCGATTTTCTCGCCACGTTCAACTATTCGACGTACCTACTAGCGGCAGCGCGAGACAGGGGCTTACTAAGCCTCGAGGTGGCGGTGCACAAGCTCACCGACGCGCCAGCACGTTTGTATGGGCTCAAACATCGAGGACGCATCGAAGAAGGGTGGTGGGCTGATCTCGTTGTGTTTGACCCACACAAGGTTGCTCCAAAGGAGATCGAGGTTAGGGAGGATCTTCCTGGAGGCGCATGGCGTCTTTACGGTGAAGCCGTCGGCATAGATCACGTCTTCATAAACGGCAAACAGGCAGTTGAGGACGGCCAATTCACTGACGCTCGACCTGGAACGTTGCTTCGCGCGGGCAGAGATACTGACCCTGTGTCGGCCACGGGTTAATCAGTGATCTCGACCTGCGGGGTCGAGAATTGCGACTAAGTGTTCGATATCGAAATCATCTTGTTGAGACGCGCCAATCAGACGCTCTTCGGCTTTCATTAAACGTTCGACGGCGTCTTTGATGGCCTTCGCAGCTGTGTGAGGCACCACCACAGCTCCGTGATGGTCAGCGTGGATGAGATCACCGGGGGCGACGGCCATGCCGTGTACCTCGACAGGAATCCCGTATTCGACAACATGAATCCAGCCGTGGGATGGTCCGACTGACCCGGCGAGGGCACCGAAGCCTTTGGCCCACATGTCTGTATCTCGAATAGATCCGTTGGTCACAGTGCCGACAGAGCCGAGACCTTTGTGCACGTTGCTGTTGACCTCTCCCCAGTGGGCGCCAAAACCGACGGGGTTGTCTATGTCCTCGATAACGGTGACCGTTGGTCTAGGTGCTTCTGCTATGTGCTTGAAGTACCCGATTCGTACAGATAGATCATCTTCTCTAGAACGACCTGAGGGTGTGGCGGCTCTTATTTTGGCTGTACGTGCATACCCAACCATTGGAGCGAGCAGGGGGTCGTGACAGAAGAACGGTTGAGTCGTGAATCCCTCGGCACGTCGTTCGGGGACAACGAGTTCTAATGCGTTGCAAATAGTCGGGGTGTCAAATTGTTTGAGGGAAGCGATTACGACTGAATCCGGCATGGCTGGATCCTAGGCGTCGGACTTACACCAATTCGATTAACGCCATGGGCGCGTTGTCACCTTGGCGATGTCCAAGTTTCAGAATGCGGGTGTAGCCACCAGCCCGATCTTCGTACCGTGGCCCGATCTCATCAATGAGTTTTTGGGCCATCTCCTGGTCTCCATTAAGACGTGCAACAAGTTGGCGATGACGGTGCAAGCTGTTCGCCCCAGCGCTTGCTTTCTTGGCCTTGGTGATCAATTTTTCTGCGTAGGGGCGCAGAGATTTTGCTTTGGCTTCGGTGGTTTCTATCGCTTCAGCCGCGAATAGTGAGGCCGCGAGGTTGGCCATCATCGAACGTTGGTGACTTGAACTGCCACCTAAGCGGCGGCCCTTCTTGGGGGTTGGCATGAAAGAACTCCTACTGAACTGAGGGGGTCATTCCCTTGAGGGCTAGACCGCGTTCATCGAGTTTCTGAACAACTTCATCGAGGGACTTTTGACCGAAGTTGGTTATTGCCATCAGGTCGTCGATGCTTTTCTCTAAGAGTTCTCCAACGCTGTGTATCTGGCCACGTTTCAGGCAGTTACGCGGTCGTTCGCTCAGGTCGAGGTCTTCGATGGGCATGTCGAGTTCAGGTGAACTGGTCTCGACGATGGCGATCTCGTTGATTTCGAGGCCCAGGGGTTCTTCGCTCATATCGGCTACAAGCCCAATCAAGGTCCGCAACGTATCTCCGGCAGATGCCAGAGCATCTCTTGGGCTCATGGCTCCATCGGTGTCAATATCAAGGATGAGCCGGTCGAAATTCGTTGACTGTTCGACACGAGTGGGTTCTACTTCCAATGACACGCGTCGGACTGGGCTGAAGATGGCGTCGATGGGGATCACTCCAATCGTGGCGCTGCTGTCTTGATCTTCTGACGACAAATAACCGCGTCCCTGTTCGACAGTGATGTCGACTGCGAGCCGCCCACCTTTACTTAGTGTGGCTATTTGCAGTTCGGGGTTGACGCATTCGATATCGGAGCCCCAGTCGACGTCACCGGCAGTGAGGTCACCGGGGCCTGACGTGTCAAGCCGCACAGCGACGGGTTCGTCGCTCTCACAGGTCAACACGATGTCTTTGAAGTTGAGAATAAGGTCCGTAACGTCTTCGACCACGCCGTCGATAGTTGCGAATTCGTGTAGGGCTGTTTCCCCGTCGAACTTGACCTGCGTTATGGCAGCACCAGGGACTGACGAAAGCAAAGTTCGTCGCAGAGAATTGCCGATGGTATGTCCGAATCCGGGTTCAAGAGGGCCAACGGCAAAACGTTGGTGGTTATTTTGCTCATCGCCGAGGGCTTCAACCGTCGGACGCTGCATGGTGAGCATGCTCACGATATCTCCATGGGGCCAGGGGTGGACTACTTGCTATACAACTCGACTATGAGTTGCTCGCGAACGGGAATTTCGATCTGTTCGCGGGTTGGTACCTCTCTTACAGTGACCTGTTGGCCATTGTCGCCAGAGTCGAGCCACATAGGGGCGGCTCGATCAAGCACATCAAGGTTCCATCTGGTGGTGACCATCTCGCGGGCTTTGGGCCGCAATTCAATGACGTCACCTTTGCGGGCACGGAAGCTGGGTACGTTGACCCTTCGACCGTTGACGTTTATATGTCCGTGACTTACGAACTGGCGAGCTTGCGGCCGGGTTGCGGCCCAGCCAGCTCGGTAGACGATGTTGTCGAGTCTGAGTTCGAGAAGTCTGAGAAGATTTTCGCCTGTAACTCCACGTTGCCGGGCAGCCTCGTCGTAGGTATTGCGGAACTGCTTTTCGGTGATTCCGTAGGTGAACCGAGCTTTTTGTTTTTCTTGAAGCTGGACTAGGTATTCGGAATTCTGGCTTCGTCTTCGACCGCGACCATGTTCGCCCGGAGGGTAGGGCCGACGGTCGAGGGCCTTGGTTTCCCCTTCTGTACCCCAGATATTGATGCCTAAACGGCGAGAAACTCGTGCTTTAGGTCCTGTGTAGCGTGCCATTCGTCAAACCCTCCGACGCTTCGGGGGTCGACAGCCGTTGTGAGGCACGGGAGTCATGTCTTTAATCCCCGTGATCTCGATTCCGGTATTCTGTATCGAGCGGATCGCCGTTTCCCGTCCAGAACCTGGCCCTTTGACTTGTATGTCGACTCTTCGGACCCCATGTTCCATTGCTTTGCGAGCGGCTTCTTCCGCGGCCTGTTGAGCAGCAAACGGGGTGGACTTACGTGAGCCTTTGAAACCGACGTTGCCTGCTGAGGACCACGACACAACGTTGCCTTGTTGGTCGCTGAAACTGATAATGGTGTTATTGAACGAACTCTTAATGTGTGCGACACCGTGTCCGACGTTTTTACGTTCTTTACGACGGGGGCGCCGTGGTGCGGGAGTTGGTTCGGTATTGGCCATGATCTTCTTTCAGTCGCTTTCCTGGCCGGCGGTCACTTCAGGACCTTTTTTTTGCCCGCTACAGTTTTGCGGGGGCCTTTGCGTGTGCGAGCGTTCGTGTGGGTGCGCTGACCTCGGACCGGCAGGCCGCGTCGGTGACGGATTCCTTGGAAGCAGCCGATTTCAATTTTTCTCTTGATGTCCTGGGCGACGTCACGTCGAAGATCGCCTTCAACCGTGTAGTTCTCATCGATGAAATTCCGGACACCAACGATTTCCTCGTCAGTCAAATCACGAACGCGGGTTGCTCGACCAATGTTGAGCGTTTCACAGATTTCCGAAGATCGGGTTCGGCCGATGCCGTAGATGTAGGTGAGTGCGACCTCGACTCGCTTTTCTCGAGGGATGTCGACTCCTGAAATACGTGCCATAATCCGAAACTCCTACCCTTGCCGCTGCTTGTGTCGCGGGTTGGGGCAAATCACGCGAATGCGACCATGGCGCCGAATCACTCGACACTTATCGCAGATCTTTTTTACGCTGGGACGGACTTTCATAGGGTTACCTGGGACTGGGGTTGCGGGGTAGGCGTGACCCCAAAAAAGCGAACGAGTTTGGACGCGGCGTTGCTGGATCGACCAACGAGCCGAAGAGAAAGCATACCGTGAGCCGGTTCGGGCACCAATCTAGGCTTCATCGTCACCGATTTTTTTCGATTGCGTCAACAACCCGAGCTTGGACTTCGAGTTCGGTTCCCAGGCCGTCAACAGAGGTGAGAACGCCCCTAGACGAGAAGAATTCCAACAGCGGAGCAGTTTCTGCCTGGTAGAGCTCAAGTCGCCGTTGGATAGCGTCGGGAGTATCGTCGTCTCGGCCTCTTGCCAGCATCCTTTCTGTCACGACGTCATCGGGGACTGAGATGTCAATTGCCACGTCGATTCCATTGGGTGCGAGCATGGCTATGAGACCTTGCGCTTGGGTGTCGGTGCGCGGAAATCCGTCTAACAGAAATCCAAGTTGGGCGTCCTGATGTGCAAGACGTTCTTCTACGATTCCGAGGATGAGTTCATCGGAAACGAGTTCGCCCGCTTCCATTGTGGCTCTGGCTCGTAAACCTAAATCGGTACCCTCCTCCACCGCTGCGCGGAGCATGTCGCCGGTGGAGATGTGGGGAATACCGTAATGCTCCACTAGCAGGCCACATTGAGTGCCTTTACCAGCCCCTTGTTTTCCTAGAATCACCAGTCGAGTCATTGAATTGATCCGCGTTTACTTGAGGAAGCCCTCGTAGTTGCGTTGAAGAAGTTGGCTATCAACTTGCTTCATCGTTTCTAGCGCGACGCCCGCTGCGATGAGGATCGATACGCCTCCAAATCCGATGGCAGCTCCGCCACCGCCCATGGCACCAAGATCACTGGTGAGCGAGAGGAGCACGGTGGGTATCAGGGCTACAAAGGCGATGAAGAGCGCTCCTGGCAGCGTGATGCGGTTGAGGATTTTTCCCAGGTATCGCTCGGTCTGTGGGCCTGGACGTACACCCGGAACGAACCCTCCCTGCTTGCGAATATTGTCAGCTTGGCGCACGGGGTCGAACGAGATAGCCGTGTAGAAATACGCGAAGCCAACGATGAGCATCCCGAAGAAGAGGATGTAGACGATGCTGTCCGGCTGGGTGAGATAGTCGTTGACAAAGGTCTGAAACCAACCCCAGTTGGCCACGTTGGATAGGAGTATTGGAAGGAAAAGGATTGAACTGGCGAAAATCACTGGTATTACGCCGGATTGGTTGACTTTCAGAGGAATGTAGGTGTTCTGGCCGCCGTACATTCGTCGTCCTACTTGGCGTTTTGAAAACTGGACGGGGATGCGACGTTGGCCTTGTTCAATGAAAATAATGGCGACCATCATCGCAATGGCGACGAACATGGCGGCGCCTAGATAGAAATTGCCTTCGACGGCTCGCAGCCGTGCTCCATCAAAGGGAATCGTTGATACGACCGACGCGAAGATCAGCAGCGACATGCCGTTGCCCACGCCGCGTTGACTAATGAGTTCGCCCATCCACATCAGCAGGGCGACACCAGCGGTTAATGAAAGAATCACAAGCCCTACTCGGGGGAAGGTGAAGTTGGGGATGACAATGACGGCACTGGTGTTGCCGAGAGCTGTTCCCTGTCCTCGGCCGAAGATGAAGGTGATCCCGGTTGCCTGGATAAAGGCGATGCCCAATGTGAGGTATCGGGTGTATTGGGTCAGTTTTCTCTGACCCACTGCCCCTTCTTGTTGTAACTGTTCTAAGCGAGGAATCGCCACCGTCAGAATCTGAATAATGATCGACGCCGTGATGTACGGCATGATCCCCAACGCGAATATCGCGAAATTAGTGAGCGCACCACCGGAGAACAGGTTGAGTAGGGCAAGCACGCCACCGGTCTGATCGGCTTGTTCTCGAAGCGCCAAGATTGCGTCAAAGTCGATTCCTGGCACGGGTACTTGAGAGCCAAGTCGATAGGCGCCGAGGATGGCAATGGTGAACAAGATCTTCCCTCGAAGATCTGGCACCCGAAAGATGTTGCGCATACTGCCGAGCAAGGTGAACCCCGTTTATCGGTTGGTGTGTTGATTTCCGCGGGCGGGCGGGCGCGGGCCCTTGAAATTGGGGGGCAGAAGCTCCACCGTACCGCCTGCCGCGGAGATTGCTTCCTGCGCACTTTTCGACACAGCGTGCGCTTTCACCGAGACAGGCCGATCAATTTGTCCTCTGCCGAGAATCTTTATCATGGCGCCTTTAGATACGAGGCCTTTCTCCAGCAGGGCTTCTGGGGTTACTTCGTTAAGACCCGAGTCCGCAATAGTGTCAAGATTGATCGGTTGATATTCGACGCGGAAAGGGTTGGTAAAGCCTTTCATCTTGGGGAGACGACGCTGAAGGGGTAACTGACCTCCTTCATACCAAACAGGAACTTTGCTACGGGCTTTGGTGCCTTTCATGCCTCGACCCGCGGTTTTGCCGCCTTTGCCCGCGATGCCGCGACCAACGCGTTTCGGTTTCTTTTTAGAGCCGGGAGCCGGCTGTAAGTCATGTGGTTTGAGCATTGGTATCTCTGATTCAGTCTTCCTGGACGTCGATGAGATGCGCGACCTTGTGAATCATTCCTCTGATTTCAGGTCGGTCGGGCAGGGTGTTGCTTTTACCAATCCGTCCCAACCCCAGAGCCCTAAGGGTTCCGCGATGTTTCGGTTTGGAGCCAATTGCTGATCGAACTTGGGTGACTGTCAAATCACTCATGGTGACACCTCAGAGGGTGACTTAGGTTGCGCCACTTGACGCTCCGATTCACGATATGCCGCCAGTAGGGCTGCGGGTATGCATTCTTCTGGTGAGAGCCCTCGGAGGGCGGCGATTTCATCTGGCCGTTTCAGACCTTGGAGACCCGCAATGGTTGCTTTGGCGATATTGATATGGTTCGACGAACCGAGAGATTTAGCTAGCACGTCGTTGATGCCTGCTTCTTCAAGAATGGCTCGTGCTGCGCCGCCTGCGATGACTCCGGTGCCTGGAGCTGCCGGTTTAAGCAGTACGCGGCCTGCTCCCATCTCGCCCAATATCGGGTGGATGATGGTTGAGCCTGCCAACGGAACCCGGAAAAGGTTTTTCTTTGCTTCTTCGGTGCCTTTTTGGATAGCCAGGGGCACTTCTTTTGCTTTTCCGTAACCGAGGCCGACTTGACCGGCGCCATCGCCAATCACTACCAGAGCTGTAAACGAGAACCGTCGGCCACCTTTGACGACCTTCGCTACTCGGTTGATATCGATGACTCTGGACTCGCGGAGTCCGTCGTCGCCGCTATTGCGGGGGTTGTCTTCGCGTCGACGGTCGTCCCGTCGACGGTTGCCTCGGTCGTCATTGCGACGATTTTGATCTTGGTTGGTGTTACTCATAACTCGATTCCTAGAACTTCAGCCCGGCTTCGCGGGCTGCGTCGGCGAGGGCCGCTACGCGGCCGTGATACTTGTTTCCCCCGCGGTCGAAAACTACCGATTCAATACCGACCGCTTTTGCTCGTTCAGCGAGTAGCTGACCGACTTTGGTGGCGGCTTGTTTATTACCTGTGGCATTAGCGCGCAATTCAGCTTCGGAGGTAGAAGCTGCGGCAACGGTGCGTCCCGCTTCGTCGTCGATAATTTGCGCTGAGATGTGTCGGTTCGATCTGAAAACGCTCAATCGAGGGCAACTCGAGGTACCGCTAATTTTCTTGCGGACTCGGCGCTGGCGACGTTGACGCTGATCAGTTCGTGATGTCATTGCGATACCTACTTTGCGGCCTTGCCGGCTTTACGAATCACGTGTTCACCGACATACCGGATGCCTTTACCTTTGTATGGTTCAGGTTTTCTTAGGGCGCGAATATCAGCCGCGACTTGGCCTACAAGTTGCTTGTCGATTCCTGAAACTTTGATGACTGTGGGCTCCGGGACATCAAAGGTGACGCCTTCAGGGGCGTCCACTTTCACTGTGTGACTAAATCCCAGAGCTAGTTCTAGAGAATTGTTGCCTTTAGCTTGCGCTCGGTAGCCGACTCCTACGATATTGAGTTCTTTCATGAAGCCGGCAGTGACACCTTCGACCATGTTGTTGACCAACGCTCGCGTGAGTCCATGGAGTGCGCGTTGCTGGCGACTGTCGTCACCTCGCGTGACCGCGACGGTTGCGTCTTGGACTTCTACCTGGATACCTTCCGGTATCTCTTGGCTCAGTTCGCCTTGCTTGCTGGAGACTGTGACGGCGCTAGCTGAAACTTTTACGGTGACACCGTCGGGAACTGATATGGGGGCTTTACCTATGCGCGACATTGGTGTCTCCTACCAGACGTAACAAAGGACTTCGCCGCCCATGCGGTTGCGGCGAGCCTCTCTGTCGGTCATTAGGCCTTTACTGGTCGAAAGGACGGCTATGCCAAGCCCACCGAGAACACGCGGCACGCTGTCCGATTTGGTGTACACCCGAAGGCCCGGTTTGGATATTCGCTTGAGGCCCGAGATTGTTCGGCTCCGATCGGGGGTGTACTTCAGGCGGATTGAAAGTGTGTTCCCTGGCCGATCTTCTGAATTAACGACTTCGTAATCGGCGACATAGCCTTCAGCTTTGAGGATCGCCGCCAGCGATTCCTTAAGTTTTGAGGATGGCATCAATACCGCGTCCTTATAGCCCTGATGCGCGTTGCGGATGCGCGTGAGCATGTCGGCGATGGGATCGGTCATAGTCATTGTGTTTCTCCTCTCACCAGCTCGCCTTTGTAACGCCGGGGATTTCCCCCGCGTGGATCATTTCGCGCAGACATACCCGACATAGGCCGAACTTGCGGTAGACGGACCTCGGTCGACCGCAACGCCGACAACGTGTGTATGCACGTACCTTGAACTTGGGAGTACGTTGCTGTTTATTGCGGAGAGCCTTCTTGGCCATCAGTTTTGCCCCTCAGTGCGAAACGGGAACCCGAGTGCAGTTAAAAGTGCACGGCCGTGTTCATCGTTAATGGCGGATGTCACGATCGTGATATCCATGCCCCGGATTTTGTTGACAGAGTCGTAACTAATTTCCGGGAAGATCAGTTGTTCTGTAACGCCGAAGGTGTAGTTGCCGTGTCCGTCAAAAGAACGGGGTGAGAGACCACGGAAGTCACGTATCCGTGGGATTGCCAAACTCACGAGACGGTCGTAGAACTCCCACATTCGATTGTTGCGAAGAGTGACCTTCGCGCCAATGGCGTTGCCTTCGCGGAGTTTGAATCCTGCAATAGATTTTTTGGCTCGGGTAACCGACGGCTTCTGACCGGTGATCTTGGTCAAATCTTCCATCGCCGCGTCGAGAAAGGCCCGGTTGACTAATGCGTCTCCCACACCAGAGTTAACGGAGATCTTGCTCAGCGTGGGAACCTGCATCACATTGGGCAGATCAAGTTGGGTTTGTAATTGATCGCGAACAGCCTCGCGGTAGAGCCCTTTCATTCTGGGTTCGATCATCGTTGCATTCACGACAACTCCTCCCCTGATTTCTTGTGGTAGCGCACTTTGGCGCCACCTTCGATCCGGTAACCGATTCGTCCTGCTTCACCTGTACTGGGACATACCACCGCGACATTGGATGCGTTGATAGTTAGTGCAATATCGATAATTCCACCCTGATCGTTTGCTTGAGTGGGACGCTGATGCTTTCGCCCGGTGTGTACGCCCTCAACTGTGATGCGTCCAGTTTCGGCGTCGACCGACATCACATGTCCCTCAGTTCCTTTGTCTTTGCCAGATAAGACACGAACCAGGTCACCCTTCTTAATTTTCATTACAGGACCTCCGGAGCTAAGGAGACGATGCGCATGAAGCGGTGATCTCTTAGTTCACGGCCAACTGGACCGAAGATACGGGTGCCGCGAGGTTGCCGATTGTCGTCGACAAGAACGGCTGCGTTTTCATCAAATCGGATGTAGCTGCCGTCGGGCCGTCGTCGTTCCTTTCGCGTTCGTACTACGACGCAACGAACTACTTCGCCCTTTTTTACGGCGGCGCCGGGGATGGCGTCCTTGACGGTGGCAATGAAGACATCCCCAATGGACGCGTAGCGACGTCCGGTGCCTCCGAGAACTCGGATACACAGAACTTCTTTCGCGCCTGAGTTGTCGGCAACTTTGAGTCGGGATTCTTGCTGGATCACTGTGCGAACTCCGACATCAACGGGCTCGTTCCACTATTTCAAGGAGCCGCCACCGCTTTTTCTTCGATAGGGGTCGGGTCTCCATTACCCGCACCCGGTCACCGGGGCGAGCATCGTTTTGTTCGTCGTGGGCGTAGAGCTTTTTGGTTTGTTGGACAGTTTTGAAATAGCGAGGATGGCGGACGCGTTCCGTTACAGCAACGACCACAGTTTTCTCCATCGAGGTGGAAACGACCAGTCCCTCACGGACTTTTCTTCGCTTGCGGTCTTCGGGTGTGACCTGTGTGTCACTCATCAGTTGTCCTCCATCGTTGCTGCTTCGGCAGCAGCGATCTCTCGTTCTCTGAGAATGGTGTTAATTCGGGCGACATCTCGTTTGACCTGTGAGATACGACCCGAATTCTCTATTTGGCCAGTCGCGAACTGGAATCGGAGATTGAACAACTCGTGTTTTGATTCCTCAAGTTGGTCAAGTAGCTGGTCATCAGCGAGTTCGCGTAAAGCTGCTGCTGCCGTCATCAAATCGCCTCCTCGCGACTCACTACCCGCGCTTTGATGGGAAGCTTTTGGATAGCGCGGTTCAAAGCTCCATGCGCGAGTTCGGACTCAACGCCACCAAGTTCAAACATCACCCTTCCCGGCTTCACGACCGCGACCCACCGTTCAGGGTTTCCTTTACCCGAACCCATTCGAGTTTCCGCCGGTTTTGCGGTCACGGGCTTATCCGGATAGATGTTGATCCAAACTTTGCCACCACGTTTGACGTGACGAGTCATCGCGATACGTGCAGCTTCGATTTGTCGCGCGGTGATCCAGCCGGGTTCAAGGGCTTGGATACCGTAATCACCGAAATGCATTGTGGTACCGCCTTTGGCGCGACCTTTGGTTCGACCGCGGTGAGTTTTGCGGTGTCTAACTTTCCGGGGCATCAACATTTCAGTCGTCTCCCGGTCTGAAGTTGGGGGTTTGGCTTTGTTCGCGGGTAGCGCGTTCGATCTGCTCTTCTTCTTCTAAGAGCTTTTCAAACTCTGGGTCGGCTTCTTTGACGAGCGGGGCCGGTTCTTCGATTTCGTCAACTGGGACATCCGTTCGCCGTCCACCCGATGAGACCACTGGTGCATTGCGTTCAGCTCCGCCTGAAGTTTCGCCTACAGCCATCGCTGCTTCACGACTTATACGGTCATCGGAAGACACCTTGTACGGCAAAATGTCCCCTTTGTAGAGCCAGACTTTGACCCCAATTCGGCCTGCTGTTGTGCGGGCTTCACGGAAGCCGTAATCGATGTCTGCCCGAAGGGTGTGAAGAGGCACACGTCCTTCTCGATACCACTCGGTTCGCGCCATCTCCGAGCCACCTAGGCGACCCGAGCATTGGACGCGAATGCCGAGAGCCCCAGCCTTTTGAGCGTTCTGAACTGCGCGCTTCATTGCTCGACGAAACGCGACTCGGCCGGCAAGTTGGTCCGCGACCCCTTGAGCAATAAGTGCAGCGTCAAGTTCGGGTTGTTTGATCTCTTGAATGTTGAGTTGGACTTTGGGGTTGCCTGAGATTTTGGTCAAGCCTTCGCGGAGGCGGTCGGCTTCAGCTCCACGGCGTCCGATAACGATGCCGGGACGTGCCGTATGCACATCTATTCGGAGACGGTCCCGGGTACGTTCGACTTCGATCCGGCTAATAGCTGCATGGGGAAGCTCCGTTCTGAGGAAGTTCCGGATTTCCCAGTCTTCGATGACGTAGTCCTGGTACTCCTTGTCCGCGTACCAGCGGGATTTCCAGTCGGTGGTAATCCCAAGTCGGAAACCGTAGGGGTTAACTTTTTGACCCACGATCAGGCCTCCTTCTCGTCTTCGTTAGCGGCCTCATCTTCAGTTTCGGTGTCGTCCGAAGCGTCAACATCAACAGTTTCAACTTCCGCAGCGACATCCGGATCCTCGCCTGAGGCTTCTCCCTGCTCGATGACGGTTTCGTCGATAGCTTCTTCGATGATGTCGTCAACCGTGTCTTCGCCGTTCTCGTCATCATTTAGGCCTGTTTCTTCATCGTCTCCCTTGCTGGCGGCTACACGAGCGGCACGATCGGCGTCGGCGCTCCGGCGTCCTGACGCAGCGAGGCGGGCAGCTCGCATTTCTAGCTCTTCTTCATCCAACTGCGCGACCACGACTGTGATGTGACAGGTTTGCTTGTTGATGCGAGTTGCTCGACCGCGGGCGCGGGGACGCCAACGTTTCAGGGTGGGGCCTTCGTCAGCCCAACATTCTGCGACGTAAAGCTCATCTGCGGATAGATGCTCGTTGTTCTCGGCGTTGGCCACCGCACTCTCTAGAACTTTGGAAATGATCGTCGCGGCTCCTCTGCTGCAAAAGCGAAGTTCCTCTCTTGCTTCGTCAAGGTCTTCGTCGCGGATGAGATCAAGTACGACCCGTACTTTGGAAGCCGATAGGCGCGCGAATTTGTGTGTCGATCGTGCGCCAGCAACTGTTTCAAGGTCAATAAGGCCACTCATCGGTTACCGCCTCGTTCTTGCCCAGCGTGAAATTTGAAGGTCCGTGAGGGAGAGAACTCGCCGAGCTTGTGTCCGACCATTGCTTCCGTGATGTAGACGGGCACGTGTTTGCGTCCGTCATGTACCGCGATGGTGTGACCGATCATCTCGGGGATGATGGTTGATCGCCGGCTCCAAGTTTTCACAACTTGTTTCTCCCCGCTTTCGTTGAGGGCATCCACCTTCTTAAGGAGGTGGTCGTCGACGAATGCGCCTTTCTTCAAACTGCGTGGCATCGGTTACCTCCGCGATCCGCGCGTACGGCGACGGCGAATGATCATGTCGTTGGATTTTTTGTTCTTTTTGCGTGTTCGGCCTTCAGGTTTGCCCCAAGGTGACACGGGGTGGCGGCCACCAGATGTCTTTCCTTCGCCCCCACCGAGTGGGTGATCCACAGGGTTCATTGCTACGCCGCGGGTCTGTGGTCGAACGCCTTTCCAGCGGTTTCTGCCAGCTTTACCGATCTTGACGAGGTCGGCTTCGGCGTTACCTACCGAGCCGACCGTGGCGCGACAGTCGATAGGTACTCGTCGCATTTCGCTGCTCGGCAGTCGAAGTGTCGCGTGGGTTCCCTCTTTGGCTATGAGTTGAACGCCCGCGCCAGCGGACCTCGCCATTTGGCCTCCGGCTCCTGGTTTGAGTTCTATGTTGTGGATCGTGGTACCTACGGGCATGTAGCGCAGTGGCATGGCGTTGCCTACCCGTACTTCGGCGTGTTGCCCATTTTCGATCTTGTGGCCTACTTCAAGTCCTGCGGGGGCCAATATGTAGCGTTTTTCACCGTCGTGATAATGGAGTAACGCTATGCGGCAATTGCGGTTGGGGTCGTATTCGATGGTCGCGACCGTGGCGGGCACTCCGTCCTTGTTCCGTTTGAAGTCGATAACGCGGTATCGCTGTTTATGGCCGCCGCCGCGGTGTCGAGACGTTTTTCGGCCATTGTTGTTTCGGCCGCCGGTGGAATGTTTTTTTGCGAGCAGAGTTTTTTCAGGGCTGGCTGTAGTGATCTCGCTGAAATCTGAAACGGTCTGAAAGCGCCGACCTGGACTTGAGGGCTTGCGTACGCGTATTCCCATGGCTATGTCTCGAAGATCTTGATTGAGTCGCCCTCGGCAAGGGTGACGATGGCCCGCTTGGTGTCTGCGCGTTTTCCAACGGTGTTACTTCGCCGGTTGCGACGGACTTTTCCTTTGCGGTTGAGCGTGTTGACTTTTGTGACCGTCACCTCGAAGATCGTTTCGACTGCGCGGCGAATTTCTGGTTTCGAGGCAGAGGTGTTCACCTTGAACACGTATACGTTCTCCTCGAGTTGGTCGTAGGACTTCTCGGAAATTACGGGAGCGATGATGATGTCGCGTGGGTCTCTCATAAGTCGGCTCCTGGCAGTGTCTCACTCGTGAAAACAAGCCAATCTGCGCACAGAATGTCGTATGCATTTAGTTCGGCGGCTTCCACCAGTTGGACCGATGGCAGGTTGCGAAAACTTTTCATGGTGCTGTCGTCGTTCGCTGTTACCACCATCATTATTTTGCCCTCAAGTCCAAGATTCTCGAGAGCGGAAATTGCGTCTTTGGTGCGAGGAGACTCGAAGTGCCACGCGTCGACTACCACTACCCTTTCGCTTTGGGCACGATCGCTCAGCGCGGAGCGCAACGCGAGCTGAGTCATTTTTTTGTTGACTTTTTGGCGATAACTCCGGGGCTTGGGTCCGTGCACAATTCCGCCGCCAGTGAATTGGGGAGCTCGAATTGACCCCTGGCGAGCCCTGCCGGTGCCTTTCTGTCGGAAGGGCTTTGCACCTCCGCCGCGGACTTCTGCCCGTGTTTTGGTGTTTGCGCTGCCGCTTCGCCGCGCTGCTAGTTGGGCCATTACTACCTGATGCAGGACAGCTAGGTTGGGTTCGATCCCGAAGATGGTGTCGTCGAGGTTGACGGTTCCGGCAGTGCTGCCGTCTTGTGTTCGGAGATCGAGAGTGGTGGTCATATTCAGGCCTTCACAGCGTCGCGTACTACCACGACGCCTCCTTTGGGGCCGGGAACTGAGCCACGCACGAGCAATAGTTCGCGTTGAGCGTCCGCCTCTACAACGGTGAGGTTGAGAGTGGTGACTTTTTCTGCTCCCATGCGGCCCGGCATGCGTGTGCCTTTGAAAACACGTGAGGGTGTGGCGCAGGCGCCTATAGCGCCGGGGGCTCTGTGGGCTCTGTGGACTCCATGGCTTGCTTTTTGACCAGCGAAATTGTGGCGCTTCATTACACCGGCGAAACCTTTGCCTTTGGATACCGCTGTTACATCAACTTTTTCGCCGGGCTCAAGGACATCCGCCGCCAGTTCTTGGCCGACTTCAATTTCGCTGACGTCGTCAAGTCGCAATTCGACGAGTCGTTGGCCGGGTTCTATACCGGCGGCATCGAAGTGTCCGGCTTCGGGTTTGCTTAATTTTCTTATGTCGCGTTGTCCGAACGTGACTTGTACCGCGGTGTATCCGTCGCGTTCGTCGGTTTTGACTTGGACCACACGACACGGCTCGACTTGCAACATGGTGACGGGAACGACTTGGTTGTCGTCATCCCATAGCTGGGTCATGCCGACTTTTGTGGCGACTATCGCCTTATTCGCCATGTCGGGTGTCTTCCTGTTCCGAACGGAGCCGTTTGGCTACCGTCCACGCGAACGCTCCGCTCGGCAAAGCCGGCGGAGCGAGAAATTCGGTTGTGCCGATCGGTTCCGGCCCTAGAGCCGGCCTTGCCGGACGTCGGTTCGTGCATTCAGATGTACTAGATGCGCGGGGAGTAAACGATAGCGGGGCGATCGGCTAATCACCACCCCAACGGCTTTGGATCTAATTCTGTTGAATTTTGATTTCGATATCGACGCCGGCCGGTAATTCCAGTCGTTGGAGAGAGTCGACGGTTTTGGGTGAAGGTTCAATTATGTCGATGAGTCGCTTGTGAATTCGCATCTCGAAGTGTTCGCGGGAATCTTTGTCTTTGTGAGGTGAACGCACGACTGTGTACCGGTGTTTTTCGGTTGGCAACGGTACGGGGCCTTTGATATTTGCCTGGGTACGCAGGACCGTTTCGACAATTTTTTGAGTGCTTTGATCGACGATGTCGTGGTCATAGGCCTTAAGGCGGATGCGAATCTTCTGTGAAGCAGCCATAGTTGTTATCCGAGGATTTTGGTGACTCTGCCCGCACCTACGGTGCGGCCACCCTCGCGAATGGCGAATCGCAGACCGTCA
>ENA-UPTF01000206-UPTF01000206.1-marine-metagenome-genome-assembly--contig:-NODE-206-length-42144-cov-6.412009_pt1 | contig 42144 bp, 42 predicted proteins | sample MGYA00238166_ERZ767019 | MGnify/ENA primary metagenome ERZ767019 (study PRJEB28930, sample SAMN06266391) | marine metagenome | isolation source: Sea water from 250 m depth | place: Atlantic Ocean | study... | reverse complement strand
GCCGATTCTTAACGTTGATAAATCTCAAACAGTGATTATCAATAAACGTACAATGAACACCGGCTTTGCCGGCGTTCAGAATGAGCTCTTCGGCTATGATAACTCTATTATGGTTTTTGGTGATGCCAAAGATATGCTTCAGCAGCTGCTAAAAGATCTAAAAGAATTATAATTAGATTCTTTAATAATAGAGCTTCTTTATGAGCACAAGTTTTCCAAAAAAAAATTTAGTATTATTCACGTTTGCTTTTATGTTTCTTTCTGCTCAACGATGGACACCGGAAGATGATTTTAACCATATTAAGACATTTGACGCTGTCCTTAATAAAACCGTTACCGAGCTTTCAAGAATCAGGCCTATCAATAAAGATAACAATGAATATTTTACGAATAAACAATATGATGACATAGAGGCGCTTTATTTTCGCTATACCCTGTGTACCAGATCGCTGGTTGATATTGTAAATGCCTATAAAGATTTCTCGAATCGATCGAAATACAAAAATAATAATGTCCAAGCATTTATACTTGGATATTGTGCTACGCTTACCATCTATAAATATAGTGCTGAGCTTATTTTATATACCGCGAATAATCAACTGCTGATTGACAAGCTCAATGAAGAATATCCAAGAACCGAAATCAAAGGTGGCGGCCTAGACTACATAATAAGCAATATCACAAATCCAGACTATTTAAACAGTCTTGATATAGCACATGAGTTCTACCAACGACAAATAAAAGAAAACAAAAACCTGTATGACACATCTGAGTTTTCTTCGATCATAACAGAGTTAATAAAATTAACAACAGAACTAAGTTCTGTATACGTTGCCCATAAGAAAACTATTTTGGACCAATATACAATACTACCTCTAGAGGCAGCAGATATCATGCAGGTTACCACGATTGAAGAGACAGTCAACGAAATGATCGACGCTGCAGGCAGTCAACTTAAGGCAATACAGGAGTTCTTGTTTACACTAACCGCAGACGTTAGAATGCCACTTATTGATGGCATAAAATTTAGTCGCAGGCAGAAAAAAATGGTGAAAAATTCACTAAAACCAGGTGACATAATACTAACCTTTAGCAGTGGATATCTAAGCAATATTTTCTTGCCAGGATATTTTAAACATGCTCTAACATATACTGGAATCCAGAACAAAAAGAAGAATGAATATTTAACAGATATTCGTATAAAGCCAAGCCAAGAAAAGCTAATAAATCCCGACCATAATATTATCGAAGCAAACTCAGATGGCGTCAGGACAACTCACCTAGAAAATTATTTAAATGGATATGCAAACAGGATGATTGTATTTAGACCAAGTCTAATCGATGATGATATTCAAACTATTATGAGCAACCTTTATTCGTATCTTGGCATGGACTACGATTTTGACTTTGACTTAGAAAACGGAGAAAAACAAACCTGTTCAGAACTTATTTATAGATCCTATAATGGGATAGGAAATATAAAAATAGATTTAAAAGAAATTTTTGGCACGACCACATTATCAGGCGATCACCTATTGGGATATTTTATGAATGACGAGAGTACAAGACTTATCTTTCTTGCTGTAGAAAATGAAAACAGACCCACTAGAGCAAAAATTCTTACGGATGAAGACGCAATAATGTACCTGAAGAAAAACGCTCCATAATTAATGAGCGCAAATAACTAGAAACAGTTTACGATTCAATTTTTACTTTTAGAGAGTTTGTAAATAACCCTAAAGAGATATACTTAGAACAAACGGCGTTAGCATAATCTTCCGAGTAGAAGGTCCCAACTATAAAAATAATTCCGCCACGTTTTTTTACGGATTCAATGTTTGGAATTAGCTCCCTTACTGCATCAGTTTGCTCATCATTCTGAGGAACAATAACAACCTCAAACGCGTCAATTGATCCGCCCTCTTCTTGGCTTACGTAGTGGGCTATCATACCAGTAAATTCACCAACTGCCATTGCCTCTTCTTCTGTAACCTCATCATCGGCCTCTGCCATCATGTTAATAAGGTCTACTAAATTTTGCGCCACCTCAACGTCAGGCTTTTCATTCAGATAAGACTGAACAAGGTCTTTTAAATCAAGCAGGTTTGTAACCTTCTCAGGCTTACCAATTTTTATTTCAGGAATCTTAATCCGCCATCTTTCTGCAAACTCATTTATCAGGTCTACCTCTTCCTGGGCGATGTCATCATCGATCGCAGCCAGCTGAGTTAGAATATCAATGATCTTAGTAGCACCATGAGGTCGAAGCATCGCACTTAGTAAGTCTGTTGACTCACTCTTCTCAGCTCCTAGCGCATCAAGTAACAATCTAAAGAAATTTTTATCACGGTTCTCATCAACAAAATATCCCATGCTAATAAGTGTAAACACTGTTGCGAGAATCAGACCAAGAACATATTTCACTGCTGACGGGTAGTCTGCACTAATCAAAATGCTATTTAATAGAAATGGTACAAGAGTCGCGAAGCCCAATAGTGAGGCAACAATGGAGATACTATTTGCAACCTCTAAGATTTTTCTGCGTTTCCATACCTTATTCAGCTTCAAATAGAACTGAAAAACAGAAAACAATAGTGCGCTAGCAACTAACGCAGCAATAATCTTATTTAATACTCCAGGGCGCTTATATAGTTCATACGTATTTACGGATGTCCCTGTCGCATCTTGATGGTCATAATAAACTTGAAATTTACCATCCGATAAAACTCTGAGCGCTGTGTATCCGTCGCCGGATAGGTTTTGCATTATATATTTACCATTCAAAAAGTCAAATCTTAATTTCGAACCAGTGGATAATTCTAGCTCTACTCTATCATTATTCGAGTCTACAACAATAGAGTCTTTGTTAATAGGGCTGTGATAATATCCGCTAGACAGCTCAATAGAGTCAGCGGCCGAGAATGATAATAGGATACCAAAGATAAAAATTTTATTTATTTTAAACATATTTTTCTCTCAAACCTTATATAATAACCTCAAAAAATACAAAATCTTGCATAAACCTAATAAAATTATTTCCACTCTGGGCGTTTTACATATTGCGCATGATCTATCAGGTGACCAGACACGGGGAAACTAATCACAGAAAAGTCAGTACTTCGTACATAGCTATAGTACCAGTCCTCTCCTGTTTTATGCTTATCAATAAAGTCAGGTGAACCAAGCAATTCTCTTATCTGGGACTTATCCGAGTATACCGCGCTAATCTTGTCCCACTTTATTGAAACAGTAGGTGCCATAACAACCACCGGCTCAGGAACTGGCACTGGCATCGGTTTTTTTTTAAACGGTCCAATACATCCACTAAATAGAAAAACTATTATTAGAGATAATATAGACGACATGGTCATTAAGGCTGATAATTTGGATCTATCTTAATAAGTAGTACGTCATCTCCACCGTTACCGAACGAGCTCGTGTATCCAATAATAAGCAGTTCCCCATTATCTGACTTTGAACCTCTTAGTGCTTTATCATCCATATTGCCGCCAAAAGTCTGGCTATAAATCTCATTCCCGGTATAGTCAGTGCTTACAACCCATATATCATACAAACCCTGTCCCATAGACTCTGTAGATCCCGTAATAATATATCCTCCACCAACTTTTTCATGCACATAATTCCCTATCTCTGTATAGTTGCCTCCAAATGTTTTTTGCCACTCCATGGAACCTCCTGTGCTCGTTTTAACCAGCCACATATCATCCCAGTTTCCATTTCCATATGATCTTGATGAGCCTGCTATAATAAATCCGCCGCCTGATACCTCACTTACGTGGTTACCACCATCTGAGTTCCCGCCACCATAGAGACTGTGCCAAACCTCTGAACCATCCGTGTTAATATTGATAAGGCAAAGATTATCGTCAGCATTGTTTGGATTTTCTTTGCCAACAATTAAAAATCCAAGGTCTTGTCTTTCTATGATATACTGTCCTCTATCACCAGGACCTGTGCCATATAAATTTTCCCATATTTTTTCACCAAGAGAATTTGTTTTTACCACAAAAATGGAGGGTATTCTTCCACTTTTACCTGTAACAATAAAGTCTCCCTCTGAGGTTTCCTTAACCGAGTTCCCATAATCATTCCCGCTTGTGCCAAAAGATTTAACCCACTTTGAAGAATTCTGTGTACAGGTACCTCCATCATTATATAAACAGCTTTCACCATTGGCATCGGTCTTAATCAGCCACAGATCCATGTCACCCCCAGAACTAAATGACCTGGTATAGCCAGTGATAATATATCCTCCGTCTGAGGTCTGAACAATATCCTTGCCAACATCATTGCCCTGTCCACCATATGTTTTGGACCAAGAAAATTCTCCTGACGCATCTACCTTCAAGACCCACAAATCAGCACCACCAGCACCGTAAGAGGTCGATGAACCAACGATCACATATCCACCGTCTGATGTTTGCTGAACCGCATAGCCGCGATCGTCCTGATTACCGCCGTAGTTTTTAAGCATAGTAAATGGCATCTCAGCCTGGACAATACTGCTCTCACTAAAAAAACCCCATTTATCTTCTACAATAATCTGATAATATTTTAGAGGATCTGTTAGATTAAGAACAAACGAGTGAGTCGTATCATTCTGAACATTGTTAGTTGCAATAATCGTTTTTCCAAACATATCACTAGAGGTTGATGAATAAAGATGGTACTTCAGAAAGTCATCATCGGGACTGATCGACCATGCAAACCTTAGTACACCATTATTATACCTTGGAACCTTTAAAACCGGAACAGTTGGGTGGCTGTCTAATACACTGTAACCATCGCTTAATACTGAATACCCGTAAACATCAGTAACCATCACAAAATACCAGGACTGTTGCGTCGGATCAAAATCAGAGGTAGTAAAAACTGTGTCCGACTTTTCTGTGATATTTCCGATCTCAACTAGGTCACTGCTATCGGTAGATCCTGATACAAGAATACTATAGCTCTTGAAATCATCTTCTGTCGACTGTCTAAATCGAATCGTCATCAGACTCAGACTATAGCTAATATTTTCAATTTCCACGCTATTCGGGACAGACAATGAATTATCAACAGTCAGGCTTATGGGACTACTTTCTGCAGAGTTTCCGCTGGCATCTTGGGCTATCGCCTTTATCGAATAGGTACCATTTTCCAAATTATTTGTGTTCCACTCAAATATATACGGCTCTGAAGAAACAAGAAAACTGTCTAGACTATCGTTCACGAAAAATTGAACAAAATCAATCTCTTTATTATCTTTAGCCTCACAGGTAATAGTGACAATCTCGTTTACAGTAGTGCCACTGGCTGGTGAAATAATAGAAACCTCTGGATCAGACTTATCACCCTTATCATCTTCGCAAGACCACAATAGAAGCAATGAAAAAAATATTGTTAATCTTCTCATGCTTGAAATATACATCAAACAAAATTACAATATTGTGCTCTAGATTTTATATGTGTTTGTTGATTTTTTTCTATGAGTCAGCTTGCAATTTATCATAGATAAACAAAGCAGAGTCAATTGGAAAGGTCTTCAGGTAGCCGTGGCCGCGCAATATTGCCTCAACCTGGAGCGATAATCCTGACTGATAATAGTCTACCAAATAATCCAATCTCATGACAGATTCAGAGGCAACGCTAAATCGCTTAATTCTATCAAAGGAAGACACTACAGGAATAAGCTCAGGATTGTTTAATTTGCTTATTGCACTAGAAAATTCATTAAACGCTTCGTCTCCATCGCCTTCCTCCTCACCTATCATAATATGAAGCTGGTGGTGGTATTCACTCAAAAACTTCAGAGCTTCAAGCTTCTGGTCAAAACTATCTCTTTCAGATACGAAATTTTTGATCCCACATCCAAAAAATATTAACAGAGATACTAAAAATATATTAAAAATCAAAAAGAAACGCAAAATTTATGCTCCTTGGCATATTCGGTCTAACACCAGCTGGACGTGAAGCAACGATTGACTTATTATCAAACAAGTTTAGTATCTTCGACTCAATCATAAAGTTTTGATTTATATCATATTTCAAAACAAGATCAACAACATTAATCTGATCCGTACTATGTAACGGATCTAAGTCTCCCTGGCCAGCGATTGTTCTAGTCTTGGCAACGTGTTTAAATCGAGAATACAATTTTAATTTCTTCAGCTCGAAACCAAGTCTTAGATGAAACATATTTTTTGGTATGTATGGCAACTCATCATTGACACTCACATTACCCCAAGGATCAAAATCACTGTCGAAAGCATTTAAAAATTTTGCATCTGTGTAAGTATAGCTCATTGAAATAGGAAACACAATATTTTGCAGTACATACATTTTGTTTAATGAAAACTCAATCCCATTAATTAAAACTTTTCCCCCGTTAAACTGTGCATAAGTTCCTGACCCTGTAGACTCTGTATCCTCTCCTAATAAATTCTTATAATCATTATAAAAATACAGAAGCTCAAATGAGTTAAGCCCATTGTTATATCTTATCCCCAGCTCAGAATTAACACTCTCTTCTGGAAGAATATCATCCTCATCATCAATGCCTGGCCCTGGTGGAGAAAAGCCAGCATGAACGCCGCCAAAAATATTAAGCCCTTCTTTTACCAGATAAGATATGCCGATACCTGGAACCATTACATTTATCCCAGCTGTTTTAATTGAGTTTGCAACTGAATCTCTATCTATATCAGAACCCCAATCGTTTCTTTGAAGATCAATTGATTCAAACCGACTACCAGCCGTAATAATGGTATTATTGATTTTTATCTCATTTTCAATAAACAATGATTTAGCATTGGCAGTATAGAGCCTGTTATTTTTACTTCCTACACCCTGTGTGCCAGCCGTTGTGATCAAAAGATTACTATTTTCCATTTTATAAAGGTCTGACCACTGAAACCTGTCCATTTCATCGTAATGGATTCTGAGACCAAACATTAGACTATTGTTTATATTTTTAACTTTAATATCTGATCTAAAAACGGACTGGATTCCTTGTGATATATAGTCTCTGTTATTTGCTTTAATATCATAAACGTCATTCTCCGTATTTTGAGCAAAAAGTAGTTGGTAGCTTTCACCCGACTCATCTCCAGAAAGAATTGAGCCAATACTTTGACCACCTACTTTGTTTAGCTTATACCAGTTTCTGTGAAAATTATTCTGATAAAAGGTTGTGGTAATATCAGCATTTTTAAACAGTTTTAAAGCGCCTGTCAGAGAAATTTGGTTATGATCTGCAGACATTTGATCCTTTTGAGATGCACTATATCTCCTAAAAGAATCTTTTGTAAAGTCTGAACGAATAAGCCCAAGATAGGTCTCATTACTAATCTCATTAGTCTGACTTATTTTTAATTCAGCAGCTGCAAATTCATTATCTGTATTAACTCTTGCTTTGAAAAGATAATCATTTTTGATAAACCCTGTGTCACCGCCACCATCCAAAACTTTGAATCCATCTGTTTTATCTAATAAAGTCTGAAACATTATACCATAATTTTTACTAGATACACCTGTCTTAAACTTGCCCAGCCTAGTTCCAAAACTACCTGTAGAGATTATACCCTGGAACTTTAGTTGATCTGGTATTGATGCCGATATATAGTTGATTGCACCACCAGTTGAATGAGGGCCATACTTTACCTGCGAAGAACCTTTTCTTATCTCAAAAGATTCCATCCTCCCTGCTGTTGGAGAATAATATGCTGCTGGAGAAGAATACGGCGCAGGAGCGATAAGGATACCATCCTCCATCATATTTATTTTTGCGCTTCTTTCTAGTCCGCTTCCTCTCATCCCTATATTCGGACGAAGTCCATAGCCATCTTCTTCTTGTGTGTAAATTCCAGGGACTTGAGATATAACCCTGTTTATATCTGTATCATGAAACTCAATCACTTCCGCTTTTGAAATCAATGACGAAGAACCTGCTATTCTAAAAAAATTCTTGGTTGCTCCTATTAAGCTTGTTCTGTCTGCAATAACTTCAATCGGAGAAAGTTCAATTGATTTTTTATCCAATGACACATAGATGAAATCACCTTTATTGGCATTATAGCTTTGATTAAAATTTGTATATCCGACAGCATCAACGCTTATCATAACACTATCTTCATCTGTGTATAGTGAGAAAAATCCTTTTTCATTTGTTGTCAATCCTATCTCTTCATTGCCACTAATTATAATATTTGCATCAGCAATTGGTGACCCTGTTGAAGCATCTTTTACAACACCAACATATGTACTCGAAAAGAGTTGTGAACCAGCCAAGAGTAGAGTAATCACGATTTTATTCATTCTAGTATTTCCTTTTATCATTTTAGTTTATTGCAAATTTTTTCCAAGCATAACCAAGTCCACCGGCTACAGCTATCCAAGACACTAACTCAATCAGGCTCGGATCTCCATTGTATCCAAAAAGACCTTTTAACAGGCCCCCGATATATCCCTTATCATGAAACAGCGGGTAGGAACCGTCTGCTAGCTTAGGAGGGTTAATATCCCAAATTCTTCCATAGTCTTTAATCATACCCGCAGACTCCAGCTCATGGACACCATAGGCAAACATGCCTGCGGCAACAAAGATCAATAGTATTGAGGTTACATTAAAAAATGTTTTTAGTGGCACCTTTCTCCCTTGAACAAATATTAAAAAGGCGACACCAATACCTAGCACGGCGCCAACAAGAGACAGAGTAATATTTAGGCCTCCTTGCTTTATCATGACCCCGTAGAGAAATAATATTGTTTCGATTCCTTCTCTAAACACCGAGATAAAGGATAGAGCAAATATCCCATATCCTACTTTATCAGCTGACAAAGCCTCGTCTGCCTTTTCTTTTAATTCTTCGGCAATATTACGGTTTCTTGCCATCCAAACGATCACCGTACCGAGTATCGCTGCCGCAGCAATCATTACGATACCTTCAAATAGCTTTGCGGCCTGACCCTTAAACCCATCTGCAAACATTTGAAATAGGATTGACCCAATTACGCTAGCCCCAATCGCAGAGATAACACCCTGCCAGAGCCTGATGATTGCCCCATGCTGCTCAGTTTTATTTAAATAAGTGTACAGGATGCCCACAATCAGCGCTCCCTCTAATACCTCTCTAAATACGATAATTAATTCTGCCATATGAATGTTCTTTTTGACAACTGGGCCCTAACTCAAAGATGGAACCTATTCTTGGAGTTTAGACTTATATAGAAATCGAATCAGAGCCCGCTATTGTCGTTAATCTGTAATAAATATCCTTAATTCTTATTGATATTGAGACTTAGTCTCATTAAATATAAGAACAATATATTTTATGTGTCAATAGTCCAAAGCATAAAAAAAGGGCCCTGGATACAGGGCCCTTAGAAAAGCTAAGATAATATTATTTTTTTATTTTCGAGAGTGCGAGTGTTTCAGCTGGTAGATACTATCTTTATGCTCAATGATCATTGCCTGAATTTTGTTTTGAACATTTTGTGGGGTCTTTTTTGCGAATTCTTGATAACCCTCTGACCAGGCTTTCTCAAAAGAGGCAATGTCTTTAGCCTTATAATAGCCTACCACGTTCCACTCATCTCCCCATGCATGGCCCAACGTTCCTACCTCATCAAGTTTACCCTCATCCACCAGCTTGTCAAACACTGGATTCCAAAATTTTTCGCTCAGCTCATGATACTCTTTCATCTTATTAAAAACTACCTTATTCTGCGATATAACCATTATCTGAGCATGGCTATAGGTCACAAACAGTAAGACAATTAAACCTATTTTTTTAACAGTTCTCATTATTAACTCCTTTATTTGTAAGCGTTTATTTAATAAAAAAAATTAATGAATAATACAAACTTTAGTCAGATACTGTAGATGTATAAAAGGCTGCAGCCGCCAGGATCAAAGTAATTAACACAGCTGGAACCGGAGGATGAACCTCTGGATTTAAAACATGTAGAACCACGCTCGTAAGATTGATTACGTAGGCCACTCCTATTGCAAATAATAATTTTTTCGCTGGAGCGTTTTCCATGTCTCTGTTCAATAATGCAATAAATCCAAACGAGATCATAAAAGCAGCGAGAGCCTCATGCATGTAGGTTCCTACTTTAGTAGACTGGGAGTTGATCAGGGCATCATTGAAGGCGCCACCTGTTACGATATTCTCAGCACCTATATAAATGGCTATTCCCATTAGAATATTAATGGCACCAATTACTGTTAAAACTAGCTGTGGACTCATAACTTACTCCTTACATATATTGTTTAATTTAACACAAGATCGGTCAATAGTAAACAAACTTAATCCAAAATACTTATCCATTTAAAATACTTTATTATATATATTTATTAATTTTAATTAAAGCTTTACATTAATAGATAATAATTAAATAATAATTAAAATGTATACTTTTTATACTGTCGGGCTCTTTCATCAAAGTAGAAATACAAGGTAGCATCTTTTGTATATTTTTCATGCATTGACATCGAGACCCTGACGGCCTGACCGCTGGGATTGACCTTCTGAATACGAATATCGCTAACACTAGTCTCTATTATATCTCCCGGACTGAGCTTTCCCAGTCCAAGCCTTTGTCTGTCTGTGCCAAGCAAACAGTATGAGCTAGACTCACAAGCGTTAATAATAAAATTGTCTCCATCATGGTTTATATCTGTAGGAAACATTTCTAACTGGTGGACAATGTTTATGGGCCTGAGTATTGTTTTATTTTGGTCCGAGATCTTGAGACTGATCAGATCCTCAAATCCAGCGACAAAGGTTGCTGTTCGATTAATTTTTGCAGGAAAATTGAGGATCACAAACGTATCGGCCGTGGTTTCTTTTTCTATCTCATCTACCAGCTGAGTCACCAGCTCTCTGTTTACACGAGAATTTTCAAGCCAGACCTTGTAGTTGACCAATCCCCCAAAGATATTTAAAGCCAGATAGATCAAGATCACAGCCCTTGTTATATTCCCCCTGCCCCATTTCAAGTAAATGATATTCGCCAAGACAAATGAAAAGAAAACCGTGGGGATATACATATACCACCTCATGGCCAGCTTAAAAAGCGGAAGAACGCTTATGAATAGCAACGCGCAAAGCATAATCTCTGTAACCAGGTCTTTTCTATGATTATAGACCGTATAGATAATCCGAATACTGACAGGAATTAAAACTATAATCAGATAAAGCTTATAGTCATAGACCAGCATCTCAAAACTCTGGTGGCCAAATGGTATGATCATAAATGAGGCTACCTTGATCGTGTTGATGAACAAATGATAGAAACCGCCGATGTTATAGACATCATCAATCCTAAGCGGACTCTGACCAAAAATAAATAGCCTGTATGATAGGAATAGTGCCACCACAAGCGCACTATATGCAACAAACCTGACTAGCACTGACCTAAGGCTGATATCTTGATCTGCATCGTGTTTATAGTGCCATATCATCCACGCCTGAGCCAGAGGCAAAGTGATACTGATCTCTTTTGAAAGAAGAGCCACGAAAAATGAGACCTGGGACAATATGAAATATCTTATATCTAAGTCTTTCAGGTATTTGCTGGTCAGGATCAATGAGAGAAGGTAAAAGCTACAGGCGGCCATGTCCGTCCGTCCGCTGATCCAGTAGACAGAGTTTGCCAGAATCGGATGAAATAAAAATACGATCGAGCACAAAAAGGAAAGTTCTGCTCTCTTAAATAATCTTAGAGAAAGATAATAAACCAGCTGGATATTGATCAGATGTACTAGCGCATTGGTAAGGTGGTAGCCAAACGCGTTAGTGCCCCATAGAAAGTAGTCAATCAGGTTTATGGTAGATACGACCGGCCGAAAAAGACCACCCACGTTGAGGAATTCAGCAGACGGAAGCCATATATTTTTCAGACTCTCGAAAAAAGTAGAGCCCTCTATCAAAAGTGCAAACTTCAGATCCTCAGAGACAAAATAAAGCAACAAAGATGGCAATAAGTATATCGCGCCAATGGCATGAAGACTGGCAGGAGGAGACTCTAATAAAAAACGCTTTTGTTTTAACATAAAAAAGAGAGAGTAGAATCAGCCATGATAGCCTAAATCTAACATATCATGTATAAACAAAAAACCCCGCATAGTACGGGGTTTTCTATTACAAAATAAAAAAATTAATCAGGGATCCCGCTGCCACTGTGAAGTGGTGAAAAGTGTCCGCTTTTAATCTTCCACTTTCCTTTTTCTGTAACAAAAACCTGGCTCACTCTAGTTCTGTAATCGCTTTTGGTTACACCTCTAAGCGTATAGGATCCAACTAGATAGTAGTATGCTACCGCTGCCTTCCCAGGAACGAGTACATCTATCTCTAGATATCTAGCGTTAAAATTAGATTTATCTCCGGGCTTTCTATTTTCAGTTATTCCTTTTACCGTAGGAACCATTTCATACCAAAAAGACCCATTTGAGTCACCGTTCATTGTTCCCCCAGAATGAACAGTAGAAATATAATCTTTATACTTATTCGAGTTCCAAGATTCCCAGTGTTTATTAATGAGACTTTCAATATCTGATCTATCATTAGCTACTACTAGTGAAACAATCGATAAAAAAATCAGTACTTTTTTCATGTTTATGCTCCTTATTTGATCAAACAATATAATAATAGAATTTTGTTCAATTGTGGATTAATCTTTTTGAGATATTTATAAAAAGACCTAGAATTAAAATATGGATAAGACAGAATTAAGAGACAGTGTCACCATAAAAGACCCGCAGGTACATGAGACAGCCTTTATCGCGCCAGGGGCTCACGTAGTTGGAGATGTGATCCTAAAAAAAGACAGCTCAATATGGTATAATACGGTAGCACGGGCGGATATTAATCAGATCATTATCGGGGAACGGACAAACGTCCAGGATAATAGCGTGATACACCTGGAAAATGACCAAGGCGTGATCATTGGAAACGATGTTACCATTGGCCACAATGCGATTATTCATGGCTGCACGATCGAAGACGGCGCCCTAATCGGAATGGGAGCAGTTATTATGAACGGCGCAACGATAGGAAAAGGAGCCGTAGTCGGTGCCGGCGCTGTGGTAAAAGAAAATATGCAGGTCGGTGCCCATGAACTGGTCGTCGGCGTGCCAGGGAAGGTAGTAAAAACTCTACCTGAAAAGGTAATGGAGCAGAATATTAAGTGGGCAAGTAAATATGTTAAGCTGGCAGGTGTCCACAAGAGTCATCAAAACTCAGAATAGACTAAAGTCTATAATTAAAAATCCTTTGAGGTTCTTACCTTTCCCTCCTTCTTACAAGGCCGAGGCCAGTGACTCTCTTCACACTTTTCATCACAGGTAAAATATTTTTCTTCTGTGGTCATTTTTCCTTTTTTATTGTAGTACCTCCAGGTATTTATTTGTTTACCATTTTTATATCTACCCTCGTACTTCGTCTCACCATTGGAATGATAACCCTTCCACATGCCGTCCTCTGCACCTTCTAAATAGTTTCCTTTGTATATCAGATTGCCTTTATCGTCCCAGCCAGACCAGGTACCAGACTTCGTACCATTGACAATAGGGCCCTTTTCTTTTCTCTCTCCATTTTTATGATTAGTGTACGCAGGCCCATTATAAACCTTATACTGAAAAGAATACCAAAAAACGCTCCAATCAGATCCTTTGAACCACCTATCTGAACGAAAGGCCAATTCCTCTTCCATGTTGTGAGGCACTTCTGAGGTACAGCAAATAATAAATAAAGTAAAAAATATAAAAAGCTTCTTCATAATATCTCCAGACTATCACTGAATCTAATAAAAGTGCACACAAACAAAAAACCTCTCAATTATCTATTATCTGTTTTATAGCGTTCACTTAACTAATGCTACGGCTCTATCAAACTGGTCTCCGTCCTAGGAAGGTATCCTTTTTCCATAAAACTCATGATACCGAAAAGCGTTCCCCAAGAGTGAAATCGGTCAGATGATAGGTTAGACGCGTCGCCCGTTCCTGAGATAGATGAATAATTTTCGCTGACAAAACCTTTCCTAAACCACTCCTCTAAAAATAGATGAAGAGATTTCTCAGAAAGCTCGGTAGATGCTCCATAGTGTTTTGCCTTTCTCAGACTTAAGTAGGTTAAAAAATTTAAAGGCGGCCAGATCGCACCCTTCCAGTATCGTTGTTTTTTAAAAGAAGGGTCGTCTCTGGATGTGGATGGCAGCATCCACTTGCCATAGAACTTGCTCGTATCATAAAAGTAATCAAGAATGCGAACTGATTTTTGCTTTGGAGCGATCTCTGCTAATAGAGGGTAGAAAATTGTTGGTGACAAGCGCTCAGAAAAAGCATCAAGATCGGTTCTATAGTTGAGAAATATTCCAATCTCATCATTCCACAGCTTATTCATATTAGATGAGAAGTTCTCAGCCCTTTCCAAAAGCTCATCTTTTTCATCATCTCTCCCTAAGATACCGGCCATTTCTGCTAGAGCTTTGCAATCGGAGATGTACAAGCTATTCAGGCCAACATCCTGCAGCTCCAACGTTTTTTTATCTTTATTATAGGGCACTCCCTCATACATCGGAGAGTCGTCCATTCCCGATTCATAACCGGCTGCTGTCTTTGTCCCAAAAACTGGCTCATGAAACGGATTATACGCGGGCGATGAGCCATAGCTTAATAGTCCCTCATTATCCCTCTCTGTTTTCCACCAACGATTCCAATCCAACAGATCATCAAACGCAGCACTTAAGAACCATTCGCTTGGATAGGCCTTGTATATCTCCTTAACCATGATACTCCCAACCGGAGGCTGGGACCTGTCAAAAGACTTGCTCCCGTTACCACGATTATCATTCGGGATAAACCCGCCTTCGGTCTTTCCGTGAAGGTGGTCAATAATGTTTGAATATGCCAGATCCTTACTGAAAAGTGAGGTGACATAGGAAAGAAAAAAATTATCCCATCCAAACAAACAGTACCCGCCGTACTCTTCATTCCATAGTCGGCCAACGGTAGACACGACCCTATCATGTTTAGGCTCATATATCAGGTTCCACGCGATACCCGCTTGTATCGCGATATATGCGTCTGCCAGGGTGCCAAACTTGTCCGCCTCCTGATCAAGAATTTTTTTCTGCGCCCGGATAGCTATTTTAATTTCATCCAGGCTACGTGGTTTTCCGGTAGAGATCCCAATCTCACCATTGAACCAGACACTGATATATGGGGTATTAATATCCAGATAAGGGTCGTTATCAACAATAGATGAGGTGGTGTACACCTTCACCAGCTTGCCTGGCGTTCTTGCGGTGAGGGAGTTCTTGTCTCTGTGCAGGGTGCCCTTTCTGTTCCAAAGCATCCCGGTCTCGAGGATGACCTTTACCCTGTTTTTTGGGATCGAGTTAGGGGATATAAGAATAACCAGATCATCATCAATATGGGCAGAACTTATTTTTGTGTCTACCTCTTCCCACTTTAGTCCTAGGCTAGTATAGCTTCCATTAAGAGTATGGGCTCCGGGCCTTACGTATTCTGCATTGTCTGACCTTCGTCCAATAAGAACTTCCCTCAGGTAGTTCTCTTCTAAAAAGTAGTGCTGTTTAAATGCGATATTGATCGAAAACCCTTGTGGCAGTAGCACATACTGAGTAACAGACCTTGTGTTCCACGTGTTCCAGCCTTGCTGCAGGCTGTGTTGTATTTTTTTGTATTCTGCGGTAGTCCTAGGACTATCGGATAATAATAAACTTCCAAATAAAAATAAAAACGCGATGCGCATACTCATTCTTAAATCTAACCAATTACCACAAAAACAAAAAACACACCGTTGCCAGATAATCCGAATACGCTTGCACTGAGTAAAAGATTATTGATACATTTGGTTGAGACTAGAAAATTCATTCTGAAACACTCTTAGTGAATCTGAAATCGAATTATACGGTTCAGCAATCGCAGAAGAATATAAATACTCCATATAGACTACTGTCACACTGCACCAGTGATGAATAATAAATGCCCTAAAAAAGGAGTATACCATGAGCCAAGAAAAAATAAACTGGGACAATGATACTAAAAATGCTATCCATGGTCTTTTGAATAATATTGGTCTAGGCGAGGAACAGGCAGAGCGCATTGTTGACGATATTGAAAAATCTCTAGATTGGAACAGTGAGCTGGAAATGTTTACCGATGGAGACAAAGTTGTCTTAGATGGACCCACAGATGAGGAGACCTGTATAGAATGCCTCATACAAATGAAACTGGGTGCTAGGTCTGTATCAGACCTAAAAGAAGATGAACTATGGGAGACATCGCCTCATGCAAACTGTAGGTGTAATTTTTCTTATGAAACCAGGATGTCCATGAACAAGCAACAGCATATACACAACCTGATTCAGGATTTTATAGAAAGTCACTCGTAAACAAGGTCTAGCTACCGAAAACTTTTTTAAGCAAACCGGTTATCCTTTTTTTTGGATTCTCTCTGATTTTTATCTCCTCCTCCTCGACAATAGAAAAAAGGCCCTGAATAGCCCGCTGCGTAACATAAAGATCCAGGTTTGGGTTCATCTTTTTAACCATCGGAATTTTATTATATGTGGTAATTACATTTTTCCAGTGCTTGGTTGCGTCTACTTTTTTAAGAGATGATTTTATGATAGGATTGAATGCAAGCTCTAAGTCTGAGCTAGATTTTTCTTGAAGATAGTCTGTACCAGCAGTGCTGTCACCTTTTACTATACCTATGGCATCTTTAATAGACATTTTTTTAATGGCACTGACAAAAATAGATAGGGCTGAGCCGCTGGCATCTTCAGCGGCACGATTAATACTTTTTACTACCTTGTCTACCTCTTTACCCATTCCCAATTTTCTTAACTTTTTTGATATGGTTTTCGCGTCCGGAGGAAACGGTATTTTTACTTTTTTATTTTTATAGTAACCGTTTTTAACAGAGAGGATACTAACCCCCTTTTCTATGCCAATATTAAGCGCATCTTTAAGCGCCTGTGCGGCCTCTTTTTGGGTAAAAGAAATCTTGGGTTTTTTTACTTTTTTTAGTTCAGACTTTGCCTTTTTTGATATATCCTTAAGGTCCTTCCAGCTCTGAGCTGAAGCGGTAACAGATATACAGATAGATATCGTTAATAAAAATTTCATGATTTTATTTTGGTACATCTTTATGGGTAAGGATAATCTACTGATACTAACAAGATTATGAAATCTTGATGTTATAATTAGGATAAAAATTAAAAACGCTTATCTATTGGCAGTTATATTTTGTATAATCCTATTTAGCTAATGAAATCGTTAACAACCACGAAAGCAAAAATAGCGTATTCTGTATTGTTTGCGTTCACTCTGGCACTATTGCTTTCGGATGCTAGTCTTGATTTTTCTGATGGTGATAACATGTTATTTCACAATGGTCCTATTGTCACCATGGACCGGGATCATCCAAACCCTGAGGCGGTCTATATTGAAAACGGTATTATCAAATCAATTGGCAAGTATGATCTTGTAAGCAAAAATATTCGTCAATCTACATTGGTCATTGACCTAGAAGGCAAAACCCTGATGCCTGGCTTTATCGATAGCCACACCCACCCCGTCATCTCTGCTTTTCTCTATGATATGGTCGACCTAAGTGGTTTTACCCACAGCACAAAAGATGAGCTGTGGAATTATTTTACTGAAAAAGTGTCCGAGTACAATTCAGGCGAGTGGATACTTTGCAAAGGCTTTGACCAGGTGCTGGTTCCTGGACTTATACCACCAGACATTAGCTTTCTAGACTCTATCGCACCTAATAACCCGGTGCTTATAGCATCCCAGAGTCTACACTCGTACTGGGCGAACTCTCTCGCATTTCAAGAATCAGGGATCGATCGGTCCACGCCCGACCCAGATAATAACAGCTACTACGAGAGAGACAGCTCAGGAAAATTTACTGGCTACATAGCCGAACAGGCTGCGTTTGAGCCGTTTAAGAAAACAATCCTCAGCTCGATAGGTATAAGCAGGCTAAAAGAAAACAGTTTAATGGTCATGAAAGAATATGCAAAAAGCGGATACACAAGCATAACATCCATGGGCATTACCACCTCTGATCAAAAAGTGATCCAGCTCTACCAACATATATCGTCAAAAAACTCAACCTTCTTGAACCATCTTCTGGCTTTAATTGGAATCCTTCCAAAGCGTAAACATACCGTTAGAAACTTTGTTTTTGTGCGCTACGATGCCCAACACCTTTTGCCTTCCTCTATTACGAACGGAGATGATTTTTTTAAGATCATGGGTATAAAATTTTGGTATGATGGGTCTCCATATACTGGCTCTATGTATCTTGAGAGGCCTTACCTAGACAATCATTTTACAAACAATGTTCTGCATATTCCGTCAGGCCACTCCGGAGCGGCACTCTTAACAAAAAATCAGCTTAGCTCTCACATAATAAAATACCAGACCGAGGGCTGGCAGATTGCGATACACGCACAGGGGGACATAGCAATCAGAGAAATACTAGAAACGTTTGAGAGTGTGTCATTTTTATCGGAAAAAGATTATAGACACAGGATAGAACACTGCATATTAATCGATAATACGTCCATCAAAAGAATGTCCAGATTGAATATTCATCCAAGCTTTCACATCAACCACTTGTATTACTATGGAGACGCACTAGAAAACCAAATCATTGGTAAGTCTCGAGCTGATAGGATGCTTCCTATAAGATCAGCAGCAGAAAATTCTTTAAGGTTCACCCTGCATGCAGATCAGCCGATGTTCCCTAGTGATCCATTTAGCCTGTTACACACTGCAGTCAATCGAAAAACAAAAGAAGGAACTACTCTAGGAAAACAAAACTCAATTAGTGTCTACCAGGGACTCGAGGCTTTGACAATTCATGCCGCATGGCAGATTAAAATGGATGAAAAGATAGGTTCTATAAAAGAGGGTAAATATGCTGACCTGATCATCCTCGACAGAAACCCTCTTGACTCAGATAAAAAGGATTTACGTAGTATTAGAGTCTTAGACACATACGTCCACGGAAATAAAATCAACTGGAGTCAGTAATACATATTTACCATCGATAGTGATACGATTATAAATAAAAAACCCCGCTATATAGCGGGGTTTTTTAAAAGCGTTAGATGATAATTCTAACTGTCCATCATAGTTTTTCCAACCAATATCTGCCACACGCTATTAAGCAAGGTTGAAATCATAATAGTTGCAAACATGGGCATGATACTTGCCATACTAGTAAAATTGATATTAAAAAGAGTATTCACAAAGGCTAATATTAGTATAATGCTTACAACGGCTGAAACCTGTAAAAGAATATCATTAGCATATCCTTTAGCAACAAGTGACCATACAAACAGCGCAGTACCTAGCCATATAATTGTCCCAAAGTTAATCCAGATGCCAAACTGAAGCAGAAACCAGTTTGCAGTCTCAGCGCTAGATCCTCCTGCGACAGCGCTTTGTGCACCAAAAAGCATAGAAATGTCAATAGACCACGCAAGTGCATTGCCGAAACTACCAAAGACTATTAGAAATGCGCCCATGCCCATTAGAGCATTTTTTTCCTTGCTCTGTTCAATCCTATTTAGACTATAAACGGCATAAGCAAGCAAAGCAGCGGACAATGCTCCAATCCATGCAAAGAGTCGACTCTGGGCTCCACCATCCATCGTTGTCTGGTAGAAAAAATCCAGAATTGGTTTGCCCTCTTCAGGGTTTCCACCCAAAAGAACTCCTACAATGATAGGTATAAAATTGAGAATAGCACCTGCTATAAAACATATACCTGCTAGTTTATTGACACTCATGTTGACCTCCTTGGTTATTAAAAAAATCTATTTTAACAAAATCATTTTTTTTGTAGAGCTATAGGAATCCGTATCAATACGATAAAAATACACACCTCCAGCGACATTTTCATTTGCATCATTTTTGCCATTCCAATTAACTATATTTTCTCCTGATCCTCTTTTGGCGCTAATTAAATTCTTAATGAAGTTTCCGTTTACATCATACACTGACAAATTTACAAATTCTGGCTCAGCCAGTATATAACTAACCGTTGTCACTGGATTAAAAGGGTTAGGATAATTCTGATTTAGGCTAAACCTTTCTGGTTGAATTTTTGGAAATTCAGTACCGAGCTGGTCTAGCGAAAGAGTAAGATACCTTGTAGTAGGATCTGAAAAAACAGTGTCCATCCTATCTGTTACAAAAACAGACCAGGATAAGAGATTATCACCACTAGCCAGATCCAGACTATCTATAATAGCCTGAGCCGTAGGCTGATAAATTCTTTCTGTCATCGTGGTATCATGACAGACCAAATCGCCACTCGCCGTACAAATATCAAATGTAAAATATAACTCTTGACCGTCCGTGTCCACAGAGTTGGTCCAGATAAAGCTTATTGTATTAGATATCGTTGACTGGGTTATTGAGACTAATGAATTATCCTCTGGAGCTATAAGTGAAAATGGACTAGGAATATTATTTTGGATATCAATTGATACCGTGTTAGATGGATCTGATAAACCATCGGCAGTCTGTGCCTTTACATAAAACTCATAATAGCCAGGTTCTCTTTCACCTAATATAGTCTGCTCTCTATTTGTAGTATTAAAATCCATATATGTAGGCTGGACGACATCAGCCACCTGATCGTTTTCAAAAATAAAATAGTTAGATACATCTCTTGAAATATCATCTAGTGGCTCAAGAATGATATTTCTAATCGGTCCTGATTCCATGATAGATTGATTATTGACACTATGGCTAATAGAGACAGAGCCAGTATTTACAATATAATTTGTTTCATTATTTGATAATGTTATTGATGTTTCCCTTAATCCTGCTGTGCTATCTATAGAAATTAAACTAATAGCCATTAACCAATCGAAATCAAGGGTAAGACCTTCGGCAGCAGATTCATTTAATGTAGACTCAAAGCAACCGGTAAAAGGACACCATATGATCACATTTCCCAGTCCTTCATTAGCGGGTCCGACATCAGCACCAGCTGGATATAAAACATAATCATAAAGCCAATATCCAAACCATAAAGTCTTAGTGCTGTCAACAAGATGGGTTGAAGGATCGATATCATTTTCTAAAGAATAACCCGGCACATGATTCTTAAGCTCCATAGTATTCCACGCTCCTTGAACAGTGTTTCCATCTCCAATAGATCGAGCTGGAGCACTAAGAACCAAATTCGATCGACCCCAAATATCTGGTATGCTATCAATAGGATTATTAGGATCTGTTTCAAAAACAAGTGGCTGATATGATGCATTATCACTATCTAAAGATGGAACAAAAGCAAGCTCTTTTAATAACATTCCGTGATAGTTGGAGAGCAAGGAATCCGGAAACTTTTGACAAACAAAATGTTCAACAGGCGGAGCGCCTATACCCCCTTGGTAGTTAAGGTTTGAGTGGGTAACCCAATTCCTTCTGAAATTAGCAGGAACATCCCACGATAGTGCTACTCCCCCTACCGATGCAGCATCAATCTGAAGATTAGTGGGCGTATTGCCATCTTGTGAAAATAATATATTTCCAAGAAAACAAAACACTAAGATCATATAAATGTGTTTCATATTATAAAAATCTTTATGATTTTTCTATGTGTTTATTGATCATTATTCTCAATAATTTACAAATAACATATTAGCATTCTGTATATAAAAATTTGTCCAGCTATTTTAATAATATCATTTTTTTTGTTTGAGAATAGCGATCTGTTTTTATGGTATAAAAGTAGGTCCCTGCTGAAGCAGGTTGTTCGAAACTGTTTGTTCCATCCCAGATAATCAATCTTCTTCCAGCAGAGATATTATTATTTAGCAACGATTTTACATGACGCCCGATCATGTCATACACATTAATCGTCACAAAAGAATCTTCAGGAAGATCAAATCGAATTGTTGTACTTGGGTTAAACGGATTTGGAAATGCACTGTAGAGCATAAATTCATTTGGGATCTCTCTCGACTCAATATTCATCGCTGGCAGAATAACAAAGAATACTCCACCCTGACCACTAAGCACCTCAGGGAGATTCTCTTCAGTCGTATATAAAGACCATATATAGTTATTATTCTGTCCTGAATAGGTAGACGAATCTGGAAAAAATGTAAAGGTGGTATCTGTTAAATCAGTATAGTTATAGGGAATATTTCCAGTCTCATTCGACTGAACTATTCTGAGTCTATACTCAAAACCAGGACCAGTTTCAAAGTCTGGGTATCCTGCACTGTTCCAAACAAATGAGATCGAGTCTGTCATTGTCTCAAAATAAATCGTGTGACCATTGGGAGGAAAAACCATCTGCGGCTCTACGATCTGGTCGTAGACAGAGGTAACCTCAATTGTAAGCGTATCAATGTCAGTATAATCATATTCGTTGTCGGCTGTTACGTAAATTATTGCCTGACCATACCAATTGTGATCCGGGACCACAAACAAAGTAGCTCTCAGACTATAATTACTAATAGAGTTTGGGATGTACTCGTCATCAATGACTGCATGGCCTGTGATAGAGCTAGTATCGCCAGATATACTAAACGTGGTATTCCCCTGCGGGCCAATAACATAGAATACTGTTTCAAGCGTATCATCCTCTGCAATGGTAAAACTATTATTATTTAGACCAACCATAAAAAGATCTGGCGGGCTTACCTGTATCGTTATTGGGACCACAGTGACGGGATTATCAATATCATTTGATTGGATTATTATATCAATAGGATATTCGGTACCACTTGCAAGAGCCTCACCATTGACTGTAAATGTCAAAGTTTGCATCGAATCAGGCGCTAAGATTCCAGATAATGTATCCATACTTATCCACGACTCGCTGGGCTCTTCAATAGACCAATTAAGGGAGTCCAGGCCTGCGCTAAAAAATTGAAGCATATGGCTAGAACTGCCTACAGAATAAGTTGGAAATAATAGCTGACTGTTAGGGCTCAACATAATCTGGGCATCATTAATAACGTTCTTCATTTTCATACCATAAGTCATACTCGCATGACTAATGCTGGATAATCCGGTTAAATTCTCAAACCAATCAGCATTGAGAGTATCTAAAAAATTAAATGATGGAATGGTATCATTACACACGCCATGATCACAATAAATAAAATCACCATCGAAGTATAATGTATCCGAGATTAGACCATAAGACATAAACAAAGAATCATCCTGGTCTAAAACAATTAGTACAGAGTCCTCAATAATTTCCCATGATATCGGTATCGTGTCTCTATTGGTGTTTATTACATTGTTCCAGCCAATATTAATGTAACTAGTGATCTGATTTCCTGTATAGTCCTCATCAAACATCCACGTAACATAATCAGCATACGGATCATTAATAACTAATGGTCTTTGCATATAATAGTCCAGCGCATTTACCGATGAGTCAATGGGTATCAAAATAGAATCTGGCGTTAGATCTCCATCAATCATAAAGCCGATAGAGTCAGTCACTATATTAGATATTAAATATTCTGGTATGGACACAATCACAGAATCAAAGTGTGCTCTTTTATTTTCATAGTCCACATTATCACTAAATAGGATTGCCGTTGTATCATCCAAACTAAAACTACCTAAATAGAATTCAACCGTGTTCTCATCTCGCCAGAGATGAAGAAAATGCATAGGAACGGGAGATGCCGCACCAAAAGCAGCAAACTGAGTTATCGTAGTGGTATAAAGATATCTCGGATAGGTATCTCCCACATATGCATCAAGAACCTGAGAAACATAATCTGATGCGTTATAATAAGTATTTAACTGTGACAAAATGGGGTTAACCCATCTGTCCTCTTGCGTTATCGGCGTGTTTGATATGATAAAAGTTTTACCTGGCGTTTCAGTAAATATTCCTCCCCAAACATTACTAAAAACCAGATCTATTGCACCACTATCCATATAGGAGTAGTTCAACTCTGCGGTATCCGTTGGCGTTTGTATGGTTACGCCATCCCCATGTGGAATATAACCATGAACCTGACCAGGGTTAGGCACTGTCTGGGCGCTGTCTGATGAGACCTCAAAATAAGATGAGTAGTATTCACTCATTACGTTCCAACTCCCAATCAGATCATTTGGATCTCTCAATAAATTAGATGACTCAGGAAATTCACTAAGTGGAATCACTTGAATATTTCTTTGTCTAAGGGTATCAGTGGGTAGATCTATCGAAAAAATAAAAGAATAAGTCACTACTGCAATAATGGTTAATCGCATATGGCTAGCCAATTACATGAATTATCCATTGTTTAAATTACAATAGATATTCAATTGAAATATTGGAATACTGTTAAAGTCCGGATGGTTTTGGTGGCCTAGGCATCAATAGATGATTTAATACAGCCGTTGCCAATATATACAAACGGCTCATCTGTTTTTGTATCTTTATTGATGGACTCAGAGTCACGTATCATCGCCGACGCTAAAAGACCAACAGGAAGGCCAAGACTCGTTGAATCAAAAAATCGATGAAAAGAAGAGCCTATATTATAGCCTCTTATAAGCATCCCAGGCCTGAAAAGGGTCACATGTTTAAAAGAAAAATGTTTTCTAACAGTCTCTTCTTTCTGTCCTATGGTTTTTGTATATAAAAGAGGGTGAATCCAATCTGGTGCCCACTGGTCCGCGTTCGCACCGCCAGCCGATATAACGCTGGCTTGTGGTATCCCGGCCTCGTGCGCCAGCTTAGCGGCTGTTAGAGATATGCCAAATTCAACATCAACAAACTGTTTTGCTCCACCAGCAATTTTTCTGGTTGTGCCGATACAATTGAAAAAAACATCATGATCTGTCCAAGCATCTGCGGTAGATGATAGACTGTCGAAAGATTTAACAACAATTTCATTCAGCTTTTCATGGCCCTTACCATTTAACACAGGCTTTCTGCTTACAGAGGTAATTTTCACCCATTGGTCACTATCTAATAACTGTCTCAGAAGCTGTTTCCCGGTTGCGCCTGTGGCGCCGATCATAACAGCCTTCTTCTTATCAGAGCTTCTGGGACCCCTGGGGTGATTCTCAAGGTTAGTCTTGTATATCCTCATGTTTTCATAATTTTTTTGAGCATATTATAAATTGACTGCTCATATTTATCGAAATTCCCGTCAGAAAGATAAACCTCTTTCATCTCGGCCAGCATCTCCTCTATCTGCTCCTGACTATAGTCTTTTGATCTAACATATTCTACAATAATATGAGACCTTTGATAATCATTCAGATCATCCGTCTCTTCTTTTATTTTATTAATCGTTTCAGGACTAAACTTTGATTCTATAAGTTTCTTCTCATCAATGTGATACTCAAAGTTTGATTCTGCAGCATAAATACATAGGTAGGCCTTAAACTCTTCTTCAGTCCAGTTGATATAATTCCCCATAATATTTTTCTCCTTTAAAAGTAGATCACTTTTATTATGGACAAATTACCAATCGCACAATTATCCTACTAGCATGATCTAGTTGGTTATCTAATTGAATATTTTCTACCATTTAAAATTTTTCCAATAAAAGTTGATCGTACCAGATAGTGATAGGTCCCAAAACAGATACCTGTAACAATGGCTGAGGCTATCGTAAACTTTAAAAATACATTCATGCTGCTTTGGTGAAAAAGCCCCGGAATAAAATGAGTCAGGGGAAGGTGTATGATATAGACCCAGTATGATGCGTCACTAATATATCTAAGTCTCTTAGACTCACCATTTAATAGGTTTACAAATAAGGTCAAAACTAGCATCACCTGAACAGGTACTAAAAAATTCCATAGGAAGTAATACACTTTATCAAACAATCTTCTTTTTGAGTGCACCTCCTTGGAGATTTGTGTAGAGTAAACCAGGTCACCGCTGCAGTCCTCACACGACTTCCAGCATACAACATCTAGTGTGACATCCTCATCAACTACATCAAGACCGTATGTCCCTTCTTTATCTCCTGGTATCGCATCGCACTCTGTATCAAGGTCTGCACCACCTAGCCAGTCCCATTTTTCAAGCATAAAACCATCCCAACCATTAACAGTAAATATATACTCGTGGAAACCTTTCCGAACTTCAATTGTTTTCGTAAAGACTAAGTCTCCGTCTTTATCGATCATTTTATTACATTCACCACACCAGCCGTTGAATGTCCCCTGTAAAAATACACCTCTAAACTCTAGACCATCTTCCCCAAACTGGTCAAAATCAAATTCAGAAAGATCAACTTTAAACGTAACATTATATTTAGAATCGAGTTCACTATTTTCACCCTGAAAAAAAACGTTCATCTGTGGGTATGGACTGTCAGAAAATTTGGCGAGGTTATATGCTAGAATAATGGCTAAAGGGAATAATGCAATAACCATAGTTAGCTGCTTTTTAATATTCAATTTTTCCAGGACTGAACGATGATAATAAATATGCCAGCCGATGAAATAGAAAAAACTAAAGGCGATGAATGTTTTTATACCACTAGGAATAAGAAACCAAACCCAATAGAGCCATGCATCCCCTGTCTGTGCCTGGTCCATATGCAGTATGCTCACAAGTACACCATAAGTAAAACAAAATAAAAATGTACCTAGCCATGGCTTACTAAATAATAATCCAATTGTTTTATTCAGCCTACCATTTAGAAGGTTTACATTATTAAATATACGTTTTGTGAGGAACGCAATAATAGACATGAAAAATAAATACATTAAAAACCATAAGTGATCTGTGCGCCAAGGAATTAATCCTTCAATAGAATAAAATATGCCTAAACTATTATCAAATGACTGAATGATGCCAAGTCCCTGGTTTTGATATTTAGCAAACTCTCCTCCCAGAATATTGAGTATATATATTGGCCAAAGAAAAATAATAAGGGGCAAGAAAATTCTCTTAAACCGATTACGGATCATTTCTCTTGCGCCCTTACGCTCATAAAGTAGTGCACCGAAAAAACCCGAGATCAAGAAAAATGCATGCATCCTAAAATAATGAGAGAATTCTATAAAATAAGAAAAAACGGCACTCACCGCTTCTGGATTTCGAGACCAAGGGTTTGGAAAGATTGAATATGCGTGCGCGAGATGGAAGTAGACGCCCATTAGCATCAGAATCGCTCGCATCGCGTCTAGGGAATGAAATCGTTTCATTATGATAAGTTTATCAAAATAGTAGGTTAATCTGTGTTAGTATAAGACTAGAAATTATCCACGTCTCATGTCTAATAAAAATTATATCAAGTATTCTTGAAAAATAGAGCCTCATCCTTTTAATATTAAGTATGGATATAAACGACCTAATTGAAAGCAATCCGGTATTGTTCCGCGTTATTGCAATCTTAGGCGGCCTTCTTATAGGATATATTATTTATATCTTACAGTCCTAGGCCGCCTCAGAGAATAGATTACGAGACTAATATTGTATTTTTCACTTATGGAAAAATAATGTCACCAATAAGGGGAAGATGATCTGATATGATGGGCTCATCTATTACATGAAAACTGTCTATAGTGTAGCGCCCTTTTCTACATGCAAAAATATAATCAATCTGCCTATCAGGACTATCTGAGGGAAATGTTTTATATCTAGCGCTCTGATTAGAGCCATCACAGATAGAGTTAAAAACAATAATAATATCACTTGATGGTATATCATTTAAATCACCCGCTAGTATTATATCATCCCCGAAGTCCCCTCTTACTATCCAACTTTTGATCTGTTCTGTTGACCGAACTCTTTCCTCTGGATCTAATCGATGATCAAAGTGCGTAGATATAAATACTAATGTATCATTTGTCTTTGGCAACTGTACCCACACAGCTAATACACCTCTCTGCTCTCCATTATTGACTCTAGGCAGTTTTCTATTTTCTGATCTAATAATCGGATACTTTGAGAGCACTGCGTTCCCATATCCTCCACCGAAAACATCAATATTCTTTCCGAATACTGAGTGCATCTCGGTTAACATCGCCAGCGTATCTGCTTCATTTATATTACCACACCTGGTTGTGCCATTGTCCACCTCTTGGAGAGCAACTAGTTCAGGGCTCCATTTGTTGATAACCTGGGCTATTCTTTTTATATCTAATATACTATCGGTTCCTTCTCCATGGTGGATATTGTAGGTCATTACACGATTAATTTGTGCAGAGGATATGGCAACGCATAATAAGAAAATAATTAATGGCTTATAACAATAGCCGATGGCCATATAATACCTCTGGAGTATTACTCTAGCGGACCTTCCCAGATGATGGGATAGATAGACTCACCAAAAATACCCACATTACTTGAATAGAAAATATTTAGATCTTTAAGTGAAAACGGATTCTTTGGAGAGATACTATCGATAGTGTTTCCAAAATAATTTGAACCATACGAAACAATAGAATCTTTATGACGTACAATTCGAACAGGGTGAACGCCGGCTTTTAATGCTGCGATCATATCCGTGTCCGCGTCTCCATAAAACAGATCAAGCCTGAGCCTCTTCATTATACGCTGTTTGGTCGTATATCTTTTTCCGCTGATGCGCTCTTTTGGTGAGAAAAATAAATTTTTGTTCACCTCAACCGGGAACATCAGCTCCTCAGTCAAAAACTTTGCTAGGATGTTTCCATTCGGGTTTGACCTAGCTGTAATAAAAAATACCTTGTGACCATTCTTATGAAAAAAGTGAACTAGCTCAACCGTAGGGGTCATGAATAATGAATAATCCTCATCATGAGAGTTAATCCAACCATAGTCCGTTGGATTGCGCTTATCCTCTGGAAGATTAAGAAACACATCTCTTGAAAACAGAATAGTGTCATCAATATCAAAGCCCACGTTTAGTATGCCATTTTGAGCAAAAAGCAGACTAAAATACAAATTTGTTTGAATAATTATTCGAAGCTTTCGTGACCAATTCATAATACTATTCCTTTTTATGACTCAGCAGCCAATCATAGATCTGATCATTGGAATAAGTTGCGTCCCAGCTGTTATGGCCGACTCCCTCATAGATGGTTAATTTTATCTCTTTACTAACAGGTTTTAGGAGATCACGTATGATGATCGAACGCTCAACAGGATGTGTCTGATCTTGGTCGCCGTGAAAGAGCCAAATCGGTAGATCCTTTAGCTGTTCAATATCACTATGGTCTTCCAAGCCTCCACATATAGGAATAATAGCAGCAAATAATTGAGGATATTTTTTTGCCAATGCCAGCGTCCCGTATCCGCCCATACTCAAACCAGTAGCGTATATTCTCTTTGCATCTATTTTATGTGTCTTAGTGATCTCTTTGACCAAACCAGCAAGCGCCTCAACATACTCAGCTCTTGACCACCATCCAAATTCAGGACACTGAGGAGCAAGGGTTAGAAATGGAAAGTTATTTCCTTTACTTATCAGCTCTGGGATACCATTGAGCTCTAATTTTGTTAGGTCTTCTCCTCTTTCACCGACTCCGTGCAAGTAAAGGACTAGAGGAAACTCAGCATCTGCATTATGGTAATTATCAGGAGTATACAATGCGTAATGAAGCTTTATCGGAATCTGCACCATTGTGTCAAAGGTTTCATTATTTTTATTCGACATACTGTTGTTATCTATCTTATTCTCACAACTAAAAAAAACTGCTGTACATATTAAAAATATTAGTCTAAATGGTATTAGCATTATCTACATTACGCTAAATTTGATTTTAATCATTTCACTAGGTAGTGAAAAAGTCAAAAACATTCACCATGGTAGACGAGGACTGACTTTTGTAAAACTCAGTGTAGGAACACTTTTCACATGAGACAGCACTGTATTTTTTATTTTGGATGTTAAAAATTCTTGACCAGAAACTACCTGTGACTCTTATCTCACCTAGCTCATAGTTTTTTTCATCACACTTTGGACAGGACCATTTTTCATGTTGCATATAATTACTCCATATTTACTTATTATTATATATAAATATTTTATATAATGTTATACTTTAGTATGTTGAAGACTCAAACAATTATTATTATTCTTTTATTTTCGCGTTAACAGCGGAATAGGTCCAGACCTTTAGAAAACGTAGAACATGGTTCTTATTGTATCCCCTACCTTCTTCAAGTAGTGCTGTATCTTGCGTATGGAGCACATTCCCGTTACCATCTAAAATAATAAACACTGGATAGCCAAATCTTTGCGGGGTCCCTAAATAGTTCATGGCCTCGAGGTTTCTATTTTCCGGGCTCCAGTTAGCAAGAACGGTTATATACTCATCAATCATTATAAGGGAAATGTCTTCATCAGCACTACTAAACTTATCATAGAGTTTACACCAACCGCACCAGTTCCCACCTACCTTAACAAAAACATGTTTATTCGATTTTTTTGCAATGGTGACTGCTCTGGTAATCTCAGCCATAGCATCTACGGATGGATCATATACCTCGTCTGCGTATGCTAAAAACCAAAAAGATGTTAAGATTACAATGAACCTTATTTTCATTGTTCAAAGCCTAATAAATAAAGCTAATTATCTAGAATGATCCGTCTGGTTTGGTTCCAAATTTTAATTTTACCGTCTTCAACATAGTACCACTCACTATAGTGTATCTTACTTGTGTCTTCCTTTGTTTTAGAAACGTCAGAGGTAAAACCGGCATTTACCCATTCACCGCCTTCCCCTGGTGATAAATCAACCGCAACTGCCCAGTCATAGGTCCAGTTCGCTTCCTGGTCTCCAAACTGTTTTTTCACGTGTCCTATAAAACCATCTACTGAGTTAAATCTGTCACCCTCAGCAAACATAAAAGTTGCCGAATCATCAAAAAACATTTTCATTTTTTCAAAGTCTCTGCTTGACCATGCCTTATCTAATTCTGTCACTAGGTTCACACCCGCTTGAGATCCAATTTTCCAGGAATCTTTAGATCCTCTTGCGAAACCATTTGATTTTTGTGGGTTCTCACACGCTGTGATAAAGACTAGCACAATGCATAATAATAAATTTTTCATAATTGCTCCGTGTTTATAATAATAAATTACCAAACTTTTGTCTGATTTTGTATTGAATGACTATCTTATTTAAAATTAATAATATTTAATCTATACGATTATACTTTTTCAGTATGTTAATAAGCCTATCTTGCGGGATTGCATACGCGGTGTTACCGTGAATCCCGTCCATTGTCTCAGCCGCGATCATAGCATTTACGATAGACTCTTCGACCGCTTGTGCTGTAGCCTCAAATAGAGGAGTAATCAAATCGTTGGAGAGCGTTCTCACGCCTGTTGTTTTTTCCCGGTTAAAAGCATTTTTGTTTGCTGTAGAAAAAGCTAAAAATATATCTCCCGATCCGTTTGAGCCTCTTCCACCAACATTACCAATGCCTATTGGTACGCGGTGGACGATACGCTTCAGCTGATGAGGAAGTAGGGGCGCGTCCGTCGCAACAATAACAATGATAGACCCGTCACCCTCTTTTCTGCGATTGCTTGGGGGTGCATTGTAGATCAGGTTTAGCGTATCCGCGAGCTCAAGCCCTACAGGAACGCCGCTTATGGTTAGATTTTTTCTGCTTCCAAAGTTTGACTGCACCAGCACGCCCACTACATACTTTTTATCATTAATCTTAACTACCCGGGATGAGCTACCGATTCCGCCCTTAAACCCCAGGGTTAGCATGCCTGTACCTCCGCCAATATTACCCTCTTTCACCGGCCCAGACTTTGCATCATTAATAGCCTCTAGTACATGTTCTTCTTTCACATGAAAACCATAGATATCATTCAAAAACCCGTCATAAGTCTCTCCGACAACAGGGTACGTATACCACCATTCTTCATTACCATACCAGTTGTGGTCAACATACCATTTTAATACGGCATCTCTGACGACTCCAACACTGTTTGTGTTTGTGATCATTATAGGTGTCTCTAAAAACCCGGACTCTGTGACCCAGGTTGTTCCTGTCATCTCACCGTTCCCATTTAGACTGTACCAATTCGCATAGACTGGATTAAATTTTTTACCTCTTGGGAAAATTGCGGTCACACCGGTCCTCACAGGCCCCTTGCCCACTATATTATTGCCCTTACCGGCGATAATAGTGGAGTGCCCTACCTCAACCCCTTTGACATCGGTTATTGCGTTTAATTTTCCAGGTTTTCCGAAAAATGGTATCCCAATATCTCTGGCTCGTGGTTTTTGGCTGTAGCCGATTGATAGGATCAGTAATAAGATAATTTTATGCTTTAATCCACCCATGGCTAATCCATAAAAGAATCCATATATCTAATAAAGGGTTCATATCTTAGACTATCTGATTCCATTCGCTCAACAGATGCACCATAAACTCTGTTGGCAAATGATAATTTATTATTGAAATCATATGATTCTTGTCGAAGTCCATATCTAAAAGATATATAATCAGGATCAGCAGAATAAGTTTTTAGACTGTCATTAAAGTCTATTATCTCCAGATTATAACTTTTGGTCATATTTCCAAGTAACTTATCAAAAGATTCTATCGGAGAATTTAAATTCTCCTCAGTAAACATACCCGGTGATCTTCTTGGCTTACCAACAAAAAATGGTTTTTCGTATATGTTGATTCCTCCATCAGACCTGTCAGTCTCCCAAATCTCTGCTATATGATAGTATCCATTATCATTTTTTTTATTGAAACAGATAATATTCTCTTTTGAGAAAGCAATACCCATTGCATTAAAAATACTATCAGGATAAAGATCATCCATTTCAAATCTTTCGTTTATTTTTCTATTCTCATCAAAGTGTATATTCAAATTAACATACTTCTTGTTCCGAACAATCTCCACTCCAAAATCTGCGCCTTCTGATAGTGGAACCATCAGCGAAGCAATCATCATTAGGTGATAATCTCTGCCTTTTAAACCAAGCCTATATAAATATTTTTCAAATTCAGCATCTGCTTCTTTATCAGAATATGTTGAGTCAATCTTAAAATCTTTTGAACCTATATACATCTGCTTGGGAAGCGAATTAATAATACGCTCTTTAATATTACCATTGAAGATGCTCCCGCCACTTGGTTGCAAAGACCTGAAATACATTGGAACATCATCATTATTACAGCCGCATAAAATCAATAAAATAAACGATATAAGTAATATATTTTTCTTAAGCATGCAGGAATATATAGTAGTATAATTTAGAAATACGCTTACCTTATTTAATAACAGATTTAATCTCTGTCCCCACTTCTTTTTGACTTTTATAGTCCACGTCTAAAAGCTTCGCAATCGTCATGGCAATCTGGGTACTGTAGATAGGTCCACTATTCTCTATTTCGCCGACTGAGGGCGTATCCGGACCGATTATAGCGAGCCATACATTTTTCGAGCCTTTGATGCTTGAATCATGAGATCTCCACTGTTCGATTATTTTGTCACCTCTGCCATGATCAGTCGTAATAATCATCGTTGTTTTATTCCTGTATGCACTGTTTGACTGTGCCCAATCCCAAATAGACTTAAGATAACTATCTAGGCGGTTCATTGAATAGAGATATTGATCATATTCCCCGTCATGCGCATACTCATCGGTCATATCAAACGCAAGATAAAGCAGGCGCGGTTTTTTAGCCTTTAGATAGTTAAATGAATGGTGGAAGGTAAACGCATCAAACCGAACGCTCGCCCAGGGCACCGGTATTTTAAACATTAACTCATTGATCAGTTTAGCCTGTCTGTCTCCTTTTAGACCATGAAATTCTTCCTGTCCTGAGTTAACAAGAAAACCTGCACGTTCTTCGTTGATGATATAGTCAAAAACATCCCAAGAACAAAAAGCCGCTACTCTATTCTTAAATCCTGGCTGGTTATGAATAAACTCTAAGACAGTGACATTTGGATTGTTCTCACTAGCGTTACTATTTCTAGTTGGGTCAACATAGCCTACCAATATTTCACTATATCCCGGGTAGGAGAACCAGTGTGGATTTTTTAATTCCATCACACTTCCCTTTTCCACGTTTCCATATAGCTGCCCCTCTTCTGCAATAGTTTTCCAGATGAACGGCATTAGTTTTTCTCTTCGGACCCTATAATCATCGGACCAATATTCTTTGGCACCTTCAAAATCCTTTACATAATCTTTATTCTGATATAGATCTCTATCTGCGCCAGAAAAAACATCCTCCCATCTGACGCCATCAAACGTTATCAGAATCACATTTTTGGTTTTATTATTTCTGGGCAAGATGAGTTGATTCAATAGTATAAGGACACAGATTATTCTAAGATTCATAATTAGAATTTAACACTCTAAACGAAAATATTTATTTTGAATCACGGCACGATGGTAAAAGGGAAAAAGAAATATTTAACAATTAAAGATAAACCATTTTATGGAATATCTTTTATTTTATATATCCTTGACAAGTCCGATCATATTAATTGTAACTTCATGTTAACACTTACAAGGAGTTAGACATGGATAACTTGGCAATAAAATCAATATTAATCTTAATGTTTGTCCTTATCATCTCGCAGAATTTTGACGTTGCATACAGAACCCTGATCATTGTTATAGGGATAGGAATGGTTGCCGCATTAGTCGTACAGTTTATCAAGGAAGGTGGTACAACCAGTGATGAGGTTTTTATGCCGGATGAAGAAGAGTGAATGCCTCAAGAGTATATTTCTTTTAATAATATTTTTTCTTCAAGACAATTATATACTTGGACAAGATAGCACCCTAACAACGACAACGCACTATTCCATCGTTGTGATGGACTCTCCTGCTAAGCTGTTCACGATGAGACAGTTTAATGAGACCTATGTATCATTTTACGGATATTTCTCAAAAAGTCTCCACACTCATGTAAAAAATAAATTTCTTATTAGCCTGATCGAGCCTCTTGTACAAGGCCTAGTGCTGATGCCACTAACCCACGAAGAAGGCCACAGATCGATATTAACCGCAAAAGGTATAGGATCTATCTCACAACCTTTTTTTAACAAAGATGGCCTGGCCTATGTAAATGGTGTATCAGACCAGACTCTTATTGATCTGAAGACTGATGATCCTGCCAGCTATATTAGGCTACATAATGGTGGCCTCGAGTCAGACTATATGATCGCCAAGAGGATTGAAGATATGGTCAGTTTTGATATGGTGGAGTATCAGTACTATGACTGGGAATATATTAGTAGAAAGGCCGGAATCGTTCAGTATATAGCCATGGGTCTTTTCGAATACGAGATTGACAAAGAAGAAGAAGAAAATGAACTAGAGAGGGATATTGTTGGGCATGATGTTTACGGAGCGGTGAGACACCTTTTTAGGCCGGATATGGAATTCTATCGTTATACCCGCTATAAAGACCTGACAAAGCCTGAAAGAAAGTACCTGGACAATCTAGGATATCACAGTTTTATAAACCTGCTTAATCCTATTCTATTTGGCAAGCCAGGGTTTAGAATAAATAAAGATATAAAAGTTAATTTTGGTGCTGGTCACATGCTTGCACCATTTGGAGAGTTTGTAGATGAAAACGTCTGGATAAAATATAAAAACTATAATATAAGCCTATATCTGAGACAATTTCATAACAAGAACAACTGGTCAAACGGATTTGGTATGGGGCTACATGAGTACAACTTTTCTGATAAAATAACAATAAACCTATCGGGGCACTATTGGAGCCAACCACAAGGTTATAGCTTTAACACCTCTGAGATGTTTAGCGGACAGGCAGTAGATATAAAAATTAGATACAGACTCTGGAACGAAAATAATAAAACCATACCAGGGTTTTCATATGACATTGGATATGTATCAAAAACAGAAGGATTTTTCCCTGAGGAGGTTATCCTTGAAAAACATAGTGGTTTTCGCATGGGCTTTACCCTTGAGATTAGGAATTAGGTATCTTATCTAATGTCAATAAATATCCAAAACAGTGTTTTGCTATTTATCTTTATCGCACTTATGTCTTGCACCCAAGATGATTCATCCGACATTATAATAAATGAAACCATAGACACAACCTTTGTAGAAAAACATGGTGGGTTACAGGTTAGTGGTAACCAGATTATTAACAAAATTGGCGAACCAGTCTCTTTTGCTGGCAACAGCTTCTTCTGGAGCAATGACAACTGGGGCGGAGAAAGATTTTATAATTCTGAGGTTGTAAGCTGGCTTAAATATGATTGGAACACCAAGATTGTAAGGGCAGCAATGGGCGTCGAAGATCCAGGTGGATATCTTGATAATAAAACAGCTAATAAAAACCGGATAAAAACGATTGTTGAGGCTGCGATTGAAGAAGGAATCTATGTTATAATCGACTGGCACTCGCACCATGCAGAAGATAATCCGGATGAGGCAGTATTATTTTTTGAGGAAATGGCTACCTTATACGGAGAGTATAATAATATTATCTATGAGATCTATAATGAACCGTTAGATATCTCCTGGAGCAATACAATTAAGCCCTATGCAATTACAGTAATTTCAGCCATTAGATCTATTGACCCAGACAACCTGATTGTTGTAGGCACGCCAGAGTGGTCACAAAGAGTTGACCTAGCAGCATCTGATCCAATTACAGAATATTCCAACATAGCATACACACTGCATTTCTATACAGTATACCATCACCAGTGGCTAAGAGACAGGGCTGATGAGGCTCTGAACAGTGGTATTGCACTTTTTGTAACCGAGTGGGGATCAATCGGCTATAGCGTTGTTGATTCCGAGGCGAACAAGTGGATGACATGGTGCAATACAAATAAAATAAGCCACTGTAACTGGGCCGTGAATGATAAAGAAGAGGAGTGGTCTATCGTAATCCCTGGTGCAAGCACAACAGGTAATTGGATAGAAAATGATCTTACTAATGCGGGGAAACTTGCAAAAAATATTATTCTAAACTGGCCTAATTAAAGTCTCTCCACCATTTATTAATCTTATAATTAGTCTGCTCCATTGAAATTATTTGGCCTATTTGTGGTAAAATAATCTTCTGCCCCAACTTTTCTGCATTCGCGAATACTTTCTCAGGTGGTTCTATCCAAGAATGGGTTGATAACGTAAACGCTCCCCAGTGAATCGGAATCAGATATTCTCCTTTTAAATCTTTTGCAGCGATTATGGACTGCTCTGGAAACATGTGAGAATATTTCCACGCCTTGTTGTACTGCCCGCAGTCAATCAAACTAATATCAAATGGCCCGTGTTGATCGCCAATCTTTTTTAAGTGTTTCCCATAGCCACTGTCACCACTAAAATATATTTTTCCATGTTTGCTCTTTATCGCCCACGAACTCCACAGAGTGCTGTTTCTGTTTAAAGGTCCCCTGCCTGAAAAATGTCTAGCAGGAAGGCACACAAACTCAATCCCATTGACCTCTATACTATCTTCCCAGTTTAACTCTACGATAGATTGTTCAGGGACGCCCCAAGATCTAAGATGATTTCCCACTCCATGTGGAACAATAAATAAACCAACTTTTCCTTTGATCTTTTTTATTGTGGAATAGTTTAGATGATCATAATGATCATGAGAATAGACTACCATGTCAATTGTGTCAATATCTTCTAATGAAAAAGCTATTTGAGTGCTATATCGCTTTAAAGATGGCATCGGAACTGGTGCCGCATACTGTCCTAACATTGGATCTAGTAGGATAATATTTCCGCCTAGATTCATTATAAATGCAGAGTGACCAAGCCATGATAATTTAAACTTACCATTTAACTGATTTTTAAAAGAGTTAAGGTCTAGCTCCATTGGAGTTATATCTTTTTTAGGAACCTGATTTGGATGATCTTTAAAAAAATTAGCCAGACTCATCTCTTCAGTAAATAATTTGGTCGGCTCATGATTCTTAAATTCACCATCAATATAGTTGTCAAACCTAGAATACAATTTTTTTTGCAAAGAACTCGGGTTAGAACCAAACTGAGGACTGAGATTAATAAATAGTGCTATAAATATAGACAGAGCAAAAAAAACTAGACCAATTATTTTAAAAATTCTCAATGGATGATAAAGGCTTAGATTAAGATTATTTCAATATTTCTGTTTTAAAATGAAATGAATAAATAAAGGGAAAAATAATTTATTTGCTAGTCAAGAATGCTTTCTCTGTCTTTTTTCCCAAAGGCAATGCAAGCATAGAGAAACAACATTACTCCAATCAGTTCTAATAATCGCGCAAACCAGTCCATCTGCTCGCTTGAAAAGGTATCAATATAATATCCTACCCCGCCAATAATTCCAGAGACAATTAAAAAAGACGGTGCGTCAAAGCTAAGTAATTTTCTGTTAGTAAAAATCTTCTTTCTTTTTATTTCAGCAGGAGTTTCTTCAAGTGTCACAGTTTCCCCTTCGTTTAATTGAATTTCTGCCTGAGATTTTGTCGGCTCATCAATACTAACCACTGGTTCCTCTTCAAAAAATTCACCACAGAACCTGCACTTGATCGCTTCAAGTTTTATATTTTCAGCACAATATGGACACTTCTTCATAAATCTAAGTTACAAAATATATTTAATATCATTCCCTTTCATGTTTATTTAAGAATTTATACCTGATCAATCAATAATCGTATACCACTATTTTTATTTTGCTCTAATGCTAATATTTTCTCTTTTTTCGTGGCATAATTATTATCCCATTCGATAAGCTTTTTTGCCATCATCCTGTGAAAAAAATAAGGTGTGAACAGGGCCACATAGAGCATCGTTAGATAACCCTGCGGCATCATCGGCGCTCCCTCATATGCTCTAAGCTCCCAGTATTTTAGATTCGCTTTCTCATGATGAGACGAGTGCCGAGTAACATTATACAGGTAAATACTGCTCATAGTACTGTTAGAGTTCCACGAGTGTCTAGGCTGCACCATTCCTCCAGGCGCTCTGATCAGACCATAGTGTTCAGAATAATTTATTACCTCGAGCAAAGATTTTGCGATAAATGCACAAAGTAGAAAAATTAGCATACCTCCTACGCCACCGATTAAGAACGAGAGCGCTGTAATGATAATACTTCTCAGGTAACCAAATATCATTCTGTTATATAGACTTAATACAGACATATCTCTACGCTTTAATTGATCCAGCTCAATTAGCCAGGCATCTTTTTGCTCTTTTACTATGGCCCTGATAATAAAAGCATAGATATTTTCTCCCCGCTTTGCTGTGGCAGGATCAATAGCAAGACCAACATTTTTATGGTGTCCGTAAACATGTTCTACCGCAAACGCACAGTCCCAAGACATAGATAAGAACCAGTTGCCTATAAACATGTCAAACTTATCCTTCTTTCTGTGAACAAGTTCATGGCCTGGCACTGTACCCATAGTACCTATAAAGAGCCCAGACAGTGCAACTAAAAAAATAGAGTCTAGTATACTCATTGACTCTCTTGCATAAATGAGATCTATATTGAAACTGTTTAAGAAAAAATTGCTAAATGCATTCGGAAGACTATCACCGTACATAAATACTACCATAAAAAGATAAACTAAGATAATAGGAAGATTAATATACATGGGCAGATTAAGCAAAAATGTATTTTCATACTCTCTCTCATGATCATCCTGGCTTAATAAAATATCGCCTAAGATAATGAACATGGAAAAACCAATAAAAAATAATGTGGGATAGTATGTTCCAAGTGTGCAAACATATATGGCAACTACAAGAGTGAGGGTTGAGATATAATATTTTAGGTATTTCATGGGATCTAGATTGTTAGTTTCCTTTTAAAAAATCTCTGGGTAGTTCATACTGCCGATAAATCTCCCCACCGTACAGAATAGATTTATCATCTATTTGTTTGAGTTTTGCATTATAGATATTTCCTGAGTATTCTGTTTGTGTATAAGAGTCACCTATCCAAGGCTGGATTATTTCTTTGGTAGATAAGAGGTTTTGATTGTCAGATACCTTCATATACCGCTCTAAAAATTGGCCTTCAGATGTCTCATAAATATTGATATAAACCTGCCAATTGGTTCCAACCTTATACCATTTACCATTAAAATGAGTTTGTCCAAACATTAGCCCAGATAAAAAAAGTAATTTTATAAAAATATTTAACACATATAAATCTACAAAAAATTTACTAACTATCATTTATACATGTTTTACGATTTATTATAGGATACAAATATTAAGATTTTCTTTTATCAATCAGGGTTTTTATATCAAATGGCAGCTTGGCAATCAACATCAAAATAATCCCAATAAACATTAAATAAATTATATAGTATGGCCACTCTCCAAAAACAAGCGGGTTATCCACAGCGGGGATTCTGGCTATGTCTTAATTGCTTTTATAATAAAACCATGCAATGACACAAATAGCATAAAATATTAATATAGTAACTAAAAGGTTAAAGGTTAATGTTTTAGTAAAATATCCAAATAGCACTAAACCAATCAAAATCATTTCTAAAAAGACTATTTTTTTCTGATTGGCATTCATTGTTTAACCAAACTTATAATAATCTAGATTTTTAATTGTATCTTTATCTGCTTAAGACCCCAGCAGATACCAACGATTATCAATGAATAAATAAAGGACTTAGTTAGGCCTATGAAACCCGTGAGTAAAAACTCAGGTAATACTATTCCAGAAAGCGTTCTAAGACTATAGTAAAAATATGGTATAAGATAACAGGTTAAGGTCGCAGTACCTGCTATATTAATATATTTATACCATGCTAGTATTTTTTTCACGTCTGAAAGCCAATGAAGAAATACAAAAAGAAAAACCGCTGTTGATAATGAAACTAGAATCCAGGTCGGTGTACCAAGAATTTTATTTAAAACAAAATAGTTTCGTAGTAATAATCCTGAAGACAATGATATTAATCCAAAGCAACAAAGAGTTATATATAATCTTATAATATTATCCTTATTTCTGTTTTCTATTAGAAATAAAGAAACAATTACACCTCCAAAAGTCAATGCCTGGAGACCACCACTTCCAGGAATCCAGTGATCACTCTGCCAAGAAAAAATATTATATGGAATGCCGGAGCTGCTAATGATATTTAAGCCTAAACAAACAAAAAATGCAACAAAGGTGGCCATTAATGAATTTTTTATAAATAAGAATGCAGACCCTGCTATTAAATAGACCCAGCCTATAAGACCAAGTATACCCCACCAGTGAGTTTCAAACCCAATTTCCTGACCATCATAACTTTTTCCAGAAAAGGAAAGAAACATTCCAATTAATATTAATACACCGGTAATTCGTAAAGCCTTAAATAGATTCTGTTTCTTTTGGTCTGTTTTAGGATACATATTCCAGATCATAAAAAATGCGGATGTAGATATAATTACATAAATAGGCTTGGTGAAAAAAGATGTTTCGTGGTTATACATTTCCATATTCATATGAAAAAGTCCCATTACTATAAGTGCAATCGAGCGTAAAACAATGTGAGCCCAGATTATGATAGTGGTCTCACCTTTTTTAATCCTATCTTCAAAAGCAAAAGGGATAGACATACCCATAACAAATAAAAACCAAGGAAAAATAACATCAGAAAATCCTAAGTAATCTTCTCCTGTTGAAGCATGCTTTAACCATTTTGGGATTGATTTGAGTGTCCAAAAATCATTCACCCAAATCATTAGGACCATAGTTAATGCCCTGAATACATCAATAGAAATAATTCTATTCATTCTTTGTGGTTGAAAAGCTTTACTCTACGGTAACACATTGAGTTATGGAGGGTGGAACAGATGGAAACCTTTTCTCTGTTTTGATTATACAATTACTACTAATCAATTCCATACCTCAACTTACAGAAAACCATTATCAAAGGACAGAATACGTCTTCATAAAGAGATAATGAAACTACACGACAAAGGATGGGGTTACACCAAAATCCATCGTTATTTGGTACAGAACGGGTTTAAAATTGGAAAAAGTAGAACGACTGTGGATTCAATTATTAAAAAGATAAAGAAACGGGAAGAATTCTTATCTCAACCGATTATTGATGGGATTGGGAATTTTAGGGTTGAGATGATGGAGGTTTAATTACAACCACTTGTATTCTGGTCTTCCACTTCATCTTCAATACAAGATGGATACGGGGGAC
>ENA-UPTF01000205-UPTF01000205.1-marine-metagenome-genome-assembly--contig:-NODE-205-length-42282-cov-3.450847_pt1 | contig 42282 bp, 38 predicted proteins | sample MGYA00238166_ERZ767019 | MGnify/ENA primary metagenome ERZ767019 (study PRJEB28930, sample SAMN06266391) | marine metagenome | isolation source: Sea water from 250 m depth | place: Atlantic Ocean | study... | reverse complement strand
CACCCACCGTCAACGGGCAACAGTTCGTGGTAGCGCCAGAGGGTCGGTGGGCGTGCCGCGATAGTGTCCCGCGAGATGGATGCGCGAATCGTGGTGTAGTCAAATTGCAGTTCGAGCGGTCCGAAATCAAGTTCGCAAATATGCGTTGCCTCAAGCGGGTAGGTGCGCTCGCATTCGCGACATCGAAGCGTTTGGGTTATGGGCACTGGAGACTGTCCTCCGGACAGGGCTGACAGTAGAGCTAGCGGTTGGTGGAAATTGCTTGAGCCTTGACTGGCTCGATGGGCAATTGTCCTCTCCTAGCCAGTCTGCGTGGTGGAGGGGCGCCACTACAACCGTTTGATATCGGCACGAGGATATCACCTAGCCGGGTATGTGTGGACGGTCGTGGATCGTTCATGCTTGTCCTCGATGTTCCAACACGTACGCAGCCCTGGGCGATCAATCAGGTTCGGAAAGTCTGGATTAGCGAGAGACAGTGGGTTATGGGCGTGCTACGATCAACCAACGCCCGTATGGGCAACCGCGATCCGTGGACGAGTTATAAACTAATTGGTCCCCGGCAGCGCATCGGCTACAACTGGTGTGTGCAAGCGCGACGGTACCTTAACAGGGGAAGAGTGAGTGTGAGAGCTCACGTTGATTATTTGAGTTTGGCGCGACTTAGGTCTATGTGAACGAGGACGGCTCGATGGCCTCGGTGCCCGGTTTACCCGGGACTACTCCGAGGTAAAATTTTGATCTTATACACGCCGATTTCGGCGTGGATTTTGGTTATTTTGGCGAGTTTGATCCTGGCTCAGGATGAACGTTGGCGGCGTGCTTTACCAATGCGAGTCGAACGGTACGGGGCAGCTCTTCGGAGCCGTCCACGACCGTGGCGTCCGGGTGCGTAACACGTAGCTAACCTACCGGATGGTGGGGGAAAACTCCGGGAAACCGGAGGTAATCCCGCATGTGGTCGCCCGGTTATACGGGCAGACGAAAGCTGTTGTGAGGGAACTTGCAATGGCGCCAACCGAGGGGGCTGCGGCTGATTAGCTAGTTGGTGAGGTAATGGCTCACCAAGGCTGTGATCAGTAGGGGGTCTGAGAGGATGATCCCCCACACGGGGACTGAGATATGGTCCCGAGCCCTACGGGGTTTAGCATGGAGGAATCTTGCGCAATGGGCGAAAGCCTGACGCAGCGACGCCGCGTGGGGGATGAAGGCCCTAGGGTCGTAAACCCCTTTTCTGGGGGACGCAATTGACGGTACCCCAGGAATAAGCCACGGCTAACTAGGTGCCAGCAGCCGCGGTAATACCCTGGTGGCGAACGTTATCCGGAATCACTGGGCGTAAAGAGCTCGTAGGCGGTTCGACAGGTGTTCGGTGAAAGCCCCCGGCTTACCCGGGGAAGGTCCGAGCAAACCGTCGAGCTTGAGGCAGGCAGAGGACTGTGGAACGTCCGGGGGAATAGTGGAATGTGTAGAGCCCGGACGGAATATCAGAGGCGAAGGCGGCGGTCTGGGCCTGATCTGACGCTGAGGAGCGAAAGCGTGGGGAGCAAACAGGATTAGATACCCTGGTAGTCCACGCTGTAAACGATGGACGCTAGGTGTGTGGGGGGCTCAACCCCCCTGCGTGCCGGAGCTAACGCGGTAAGCGTCCCGCCTGGGGACTACGGTCGCAAGACTAAAACTCAAAGGAATTGACGGGTGCCCGCACAAGCAGCGGAGCGTGTGGTTCAATTCGAGGCTACGCGAAGAACCTTACCGGGGTTTGACATCACGCAGCTATCCCGCGAAATCGGGAGTTCCTTCGGGACTGCGTGACAGGTGCTGCATGGCTGTCGTCAGCTCGTGCCGTGAGGTGTTGGGTTAAGTCCCGCAACGAGCGCAACCCTCGTCGTTAGTTATTTTCTCTAGCGATACAGCCTCCCACAAGGAGGAGGAAGGTGGGGATGACGTCAAGTCATCATGGCCCTTATGCCTTGGGCTACACACACGCTACAATGGCCGGTACAATGGGTCGCGAAATCGCGAGATGGAGCCAATCCCACCAAAGCCGGCCCCAGTTGGGATTGCAGGCTGAAACCCGCCTGCATGAACGCGGAATCGCTAGTAACCGCAGGTCAGCACACTGCGGTGAATACGTTCCCGGGCCTTGTACACACCGCCCGTCACGTCATGGAAGCCGAGAACGATTGAAGTCACTGAGCTAACCCGTAAGGGAGGCAGGTGCCGAGGTCGGGTTCGGTAACTGGGACGAAGTCGTAACAAGGTAGCTGTACCGGAAGGTGCGGCTGGATCACCTCCTTTAAAGGTGTTTTGGTTATACTTGTTTTGAGGCCATGCCTGATTGAAGTATGATCCATCTCCTAGGTCGTTCAGTGGGTGTTCTGTTATTGATCATCAGTTGGTTGAGCTTAGCTCCCCGGTTGTTGATAACAGTTCCCTGAGAAAGCTCACTGAGTTTATTATAGATATTATTGAACCAGGTTTCGGATTAGTCCGAAACTTAAATTCTCATAGAAGCTGATTCTTCCTTCTGCTGTTCAGAGGTTAAAGTGTAAAGAAGCCTCGCCTCTTGGTAAGAGCGGGGCTTTTTTTGTGCCATATTGGGGTTTGGTATAGGATTATAGAAAGGGCGGCGAGCCGCCCTCGGATGTGGGCCCAAATAAAACCGTTTTTGTTGGGAATGCGGTGGTTACTATTATGGAGGTAGAATCTGGATTCTACTGCGATAGCACAGTTTATTGTTGATTTGGCATCAGATAAGTTGGCTGAAGACATCGTTATGCTGGATTTAAAACAAATAGCTAGCTTTGCTGACTATTTTGTTATCATGTCGGCCCAGTCCTCACGTCAGATTGAAGGTCTAGAGGAGGATATTACGGAAGCTCTGAAAGTAGCACAGGTGCATCGATTCAACCGAGAGGGTACTCACGATTCCGGATGGGTTTTGTTAGATTTTAGTGATGTGATAGTTCATATATTTGGTCCGGAAGAGCGGGAATTCTTTGGGTTGGAAAGACTATGGTCAGGTGCCGCGGAAATTGTCAGGATTCTGTGACCCAGGGATCTATATCTCGATCGTAAGATAAAATTTCAGAAGCCTCAAAAAATAGTGCTATCTCTCTTCGGGCGGACTCCGGGCTGTCGGAACCATGTACGAGATTACGGCCAATATTTAGCCCAAGATCACCTCTTAACGTACCGGGGGGGGATTTTATTGGATCGGTTTCACCCATGCTTTGTCGGACTAATTGGACAACATTCTCCGCTTCCCAGACCATGGCGGTTACGGGAGACGATGTGATGAAATCGACCAACCCCTTGAAAAACGGACGGTCTACATGCTCAGCATAGTGTTTTCCGGCGAGGTCCTCATCCATTTGGATCAACTTCATGGCCGCTAGTTTGAGGCCTCTGTCCTCAAGCCGGCTAATTACTGTCCCAATTAAACCCCGCTGTACTCCGTCAGGCTTTACTAAAACTAGTGTTCGTTCCATAAAATTGACTGTCCTCCTAGATTCTTATACTGTCCCAAAGCTAATCGTTTAGTGTTATTGTTTTCTTCGTTGGGATATGACATCCCTACGCTTAGGAGTACCTATGGATGGCATCCTTAGATAGTAAGGTTGCAATGTACGAATATCATGACCACCTTCCTCGTTGATCAAGCGTTCCGCAGAAGTTGCTAACGACCATAGTCTTGTGGAAGGCGAAAAGGGTATGACTATACCTAATCCACCAAGCTCATTTCTGATTCTATCCTCCAATATCACCAGTCCCTCTCCACAAAATATAGTTAGGTCTTTGACTCTGCTTATTAACTCCTCTGGTTTCATAATAATTGTTTCTTCTATTTGTTTGCCGGTTGCTTTAAAAGCTGCTACAGCAATTTCCTGGCGTCCGACATCACATATCCCAGTAACCGGGATGCCATTGTTAAGGAATGCGTGAGCTTCCAAGTCTAGGGTCTTTATACCCATTAAGGGTATCCCATCTGCGAGGGCCAGTGCTTTTGCTGTACTTAAACCGACCCTTAAAGCGCTAAAACTCCCGGGCCCGAGTGCACAGGCGATTCCATCTAAATCTTTGATTGATATTCCATGTTGTTTGAGAACATCAGATATAGCAGGTATTAGATTAGCGGAGTGGTTGGTTTTAGAGTACCAATTTCGGATGGAAATCACTTGGCCCTCTTGAGCTAACGCGACTCCTGCGTATCGTGTCGAGGTGTCTATAGCAAGTAGCACTAACTTTGGCCTTTAACCTGTGAGGTTTCTCTAAGTTTATTGAGGATCAAGTCGAACCGCGGTGATGGGCCATAGAATGATAAGCTTCTTGAATTATTATTTGGACCATACTTTAGGTCAATCCAAAGAGATTCCTCTGGCAATATACTACTGGCCCTATCCGCCCACTCTATCACACAGACATCGTTTGACGTTAGTTGATCTTCTATGCCTAGATCCCATGCTTGAAACTCATCGTCGATTCTGTATAGGTCCATATGATGAAGTACTAGTCTACCTTGATATTGTGTCATCAAAACAAATGTAGGACTTCGGACGTAACCCGTTACCCCTAAACCTGAAGCTATGCCTTGAGTTAAGCAAGTTTTGCCTGCACCAAGTTCACCAGATAGTAAAAATATATCTCCTTCCTGAGCATTTTCGCCGATGTATAGTCCTATCGTCTGTGTTTGTTCGGCGCTATTAGTTAGGATTTCAAGTTTGCTTTCCATACGCTTTAACGATAATGATCCCATCCCGAGGTGGAGGTGCTTAGAAATTCTCCATTGGGACCCACTAGAGTTACTTGTCCGGGTTCGCCATCTACGATTTCACCGATGATGCTAGATGAGCTTGGGAGTTCTGATTGAATATTAGCCATCAATTGAGGACTAGCGCTAAATAGTAATTGATAATCTTCGCCTCCGTGGAGTGCCAACTCTAGCCAATAATCGGGAAAAGCTTGTTTCACGAATGGGTGCACCGAAATTTGATCGGTGTAGATTCTTGCCGCAACTTGACTGGCCCGAGTTAATTTGGAGATATCATCAGCTAATCCGTCGCTGATGTCCATGGCCACTTGAACCCCGTGTTCCGATAAGAACACGCCCGTTTCAACTGCAGGGTACGGACGTTTATGCTGATCGAGTAAAAAATCTCTTATGTTTTGTGAAACGTTATTGCTTTCCTGGAGCAATTTCAATCCTGCTCCGGATGAACCTACGCATCCCGTGGTGCAAATCAAGTCACCGGGCTTAGCTTTAGTTCGGACCATTGGTTGTCCAGAATGAATGCCAACAAGGCCAACGGTTATAAATATCGAATTGGCTCGAACCATATCTCCGCCAACTATTCTTACACCATACAAATTGCTAATTTTTGAGTAACCCTGATAGAGGTCTTCTAAATGACTAACTTCTGTTTCTGGAGGTAATCCAAGCGTGATCAACGCGTATTTGGGTTTGCCACCCATTGCAGCTATGTCGCTGATGTTCGAGGCTAGAGATTTCCAACCAATGTCGGTCCAGGTGCTGGTGGCTAAATCAAAATGTACTCCTTCTACCATAGTATCTGTCGTGAAAAGCTCAGTGCCGCCGTTCGTTTTCCAGGCTGCTGCATCGTCGCCATTGTCGACCATCAGCCGATAAGGCATGTCACCGTCGATCGGAACTGTGCTTTTTTGAGCTGTGATGGCTTGGAGAAGGTCGATAACCCTGAATTCGCCCAGATCCTTTATTTGCATAATCTCAAAATTATATCTTTAGTGTTAATTGTACTCAAGGAAAATTGGTTGGATTTTTCTCTTATAACATTAGTTACGTTGCTATATAGAACGACCTAGTTATTGTTTGTCAAGTAATAAGGGCTACTCAGTTAATAGGTTTACGTGTATAATGTCGCATAGGGAAATAGGTTTGTGATAATTTTAACAATCGATTAATCCTCTATGTGTGGCATTGATTCTAATGCCGTCCACATCACTCACCGCCACTAATAATCATTGAATCGGCAAGGGATACTTGCCTTTTACCAATTGGGATAGGGGTTATACCTATGGTTCGGAATCCGTTAAAGCAATTGGCAGAAACCGGTCTTTATTCCCCAGAGCTGGAACATGACAGTTGTGGGGTTGGGATGGTTGCGAACATCAAGGGTGGGAAATCTCACTCGATCATAGAAGAGTCCCTCCAGGTTTTAAAAAACCTTGGCCATCGGGGAGCCTGTGGTTGCGATCCGGATACGGGAGATGGAGCTGGTATATTGATTCAGATGCCTCATGCCTTTTTCGAGAAGGAATGTGCTCGAATCGGTATAGAACTTCCAAACGAGCAGGCTTATGGGGTCGGGATGGTTTTTTTGCCTCCGGATGATGAAGCTCGCCGGATATCAGAAGTGTTGATTGAGGAAGTGGTACAAGCTGAAGGCCTTGTATTGCTGGGATGGCGAGATGTGCCCGTTAATCCTCCTGCGCTGGGTAGAGATGCAAGAAAAGTTCAGCCAGTCATCCGACAGATATTTGTTAAGGGTGGTCCGTCGATTAACGGTGCGGATGAATTGGATCGTAAGCTTTATGTTGCGAGGAAATCCATAGAACACAGGTTGCCAGAAACTGATATCAATGATGACGAAGCCGATTATTTTTATTTATGTAGTTTTTCGTGTACCACGATAGTCTATAAGGGTTTGTTAATGGCCGATCAAGTGGACGGATTCTACCAGGATATGAAAGACGAAGACCTGGTGAGTGCGTTCGCTTTAGTGCATTCGAGGTTTAGTACTAATACTTTAGGTCACTGGAAATTAGCCCATCCTTACAGGTTTCTTGCGCATAACGGTGAAATCAATACGCTACGGGGCAATGTCAACTGGATGGCAGCTCGTGAATCTCAATTTGAATCTCCATTATTTGGAAATGACATAGCTAAGATTGCTCCAGTTATGACGGTGGGGGCCAGCGACACAGCATGCTTCGATAACGCCTTAGAGCTGCTGCTTATGAGCGGCCGGGATCTGGGGCATTCCATGCTTATGATGATCCCAGAGGCATGGGATCAAGATGTCAGCATTTCACAAGAGAAAAAAGATTTTTATGAATATCATTCCTGTCTGATGGAACCTTGGGATGGTCCGGCGATGATGGTAGCAGCCAACGATCAGACTATATGTGCCGTTCTAGACAGGAACGGACTCAGACCGTTTCGTTACACGGTCACTAATGATGATCGACTTATAATGGCCTCTGAAACAGGTGTGCTTGATATCCCTGCGGATCAGGTCAAGGAAAAGGGTCGTTTGCAGCCCGGCAGGATGTTTTTAGTTAATCTTGAAGAAGGGCGAATCATTGGTGATGAAGAGCTGAAAAAAGATTTGGCGAGTCGGCAGCCGTATGGGTCTTGGCTTACTGACCAAAAAGTTTCGTTAGAATCTTTGCCAATCCCGCCGGTACCACCGGATTTAAATTCCGTAGATCTAACGGTTCAACAGAAAGCGTTCGGTTATACTTCGGAAGAGCTACGCATGTTGACAACTCCAATGGTGGCCAGCGGGACCGAAGCCATTGGGTCGATGGGTAACGACGCGGCTTTGGCCGTGCTGTCAGGAGAAAATCAGCTCCTTTTTAATTATTTTAAACAGCTATTTGCTCAAGTGACTAATCCTCCGTTAGACGCTATCCGGGAGGAATTAGTTACTTCGAAAGCCACTTTCATTGGTAGTGAACAAAACCTGTTTGATGAAACGCCGCTTCATTGTCGGCAGTTATCAATTCACTCGCCAATATTGAATGACCAGGAATTAGAACAGATTCGCCGATTGGATATGCCAGGGATTAAATCTGTTACCTTGTCAATGTTGTTTGATCCAGCTAAAGGGAAAGGGGGATTAGAGACTGGCTTAGATACACTCTGCCAAGGAGCTTCATCAGCGATTGAACAGGGTTGTAATATATTGATTTTGTCCGACAAAGGCGTTGATGCTAACCATGCTCCCATACCTAGTTTGCTAGCAACATCAGCTGTACACCATCATCTGATTAGAAAAGGTACTAGGACAAAGATAGGATTAGTAATAGAGTCTGGGGAACCACGAGAGGTTCACCACTTCGCATTGTTGGTAGGTTATGGAGCCGGAGCGATTCATCCTTATTTGGCTTTACAGACTGCACGAAAGTTGGCCATTGATGGCGAAATCGATGATGTTCAAGCTTCTTATGCCGGTGATAATTTTATCAAAGCTAATGAAAAGGGCTTGATAAAAGTGATGTCCAAAATGGGTATATCTACGGTTCAGAGTTACAGAGGAGCTCAAATTTTTGAGGCGATTGGGTTGAGTCAGGATCTGATAGATCGGTATTTTACAGGAACGCCTTCTCGCATTGAAGGAATCGGTCTAGATGATTTAGAACACGACGCCTTAGAGCGGCATGCTGGAGCCTTTGATGAGCTTGATCTGTCCGGCCAAAGAGTATTGGAACCTGGTAGCTTTTATCAATGGCGCAGAGGTGGAGAAGTACACCAATGGAATCCGGAATCTATTTCGAAACTTCAGGATGCCACTAGAAGTAACGACTGGGTAAAATACCTGGAATTTGCTCAACAGGTGAATGATCAAAGTAAGCAGATGGCTACTTTGAGGGGTTTATTAAAAATTAAATCAGGTATTACCCCAATTCCGATTGACCAGGTAGAGCCGGCATCTGAAATAACAAAGCGCTTTGCAACTGGTGCTGTATCTCTAGGATCGATTAGCCGCGAAGCCCATGAAACTATGGCTATCGCCATGAATCGTATAGGCGCTAGAAGCAATACTGGTGAGGGTGGTGAAGATTACAACCGTTACAACTTGGATGATAATGGAGATTCCAGAAGCAGTGCTATAAAACAAGTAGCTTCAGGGCGATTCGGCGTAACCCCAAATTACTTAGTCAATGCTACAGACTTGCAGATCAAAATGGCTCAAGGCTCGAAGCCGGGCGAGGGAGGTCAGCTACCCGGGCACAAAGTTGACGAGTATATTGGATGGGTAAGAAACACGACGCCGGGCGTCGAACTTATTTCACCTCCTCCACATCATGACATCTATTCGATTGAGGATTTGGCTCAACTCATCCATGATTTAAAAAACATAAACCCGGAAGCGCGTATACACGTGAAGTTAGTTTCGGAAGTTGGTGTCGGTACAATCGCAGCCGGTGTTTCAAAAGGGCATGGAGATGTTGTACTGATAAGTGGGCATGACGGTGGAACTGGTGCATCTCCCGAGTCATCGATTAAACATGCAGGGCTACCGTGGGAATTGGGAGTGGCTGAAACTCACCAGGTGTTAGTTGCTAACGATCTTCGGAGCCGGATAGTCGTCCAAACTGATGGTCAATTAAAAACCGGTCGGGATGTTGCCGTAGCAGCAATGCTAGGAGCAGAGGAATTTGGCATGGCGACCGCGGCGCTTATAGTTAATGGTTGCATAATGCTACGTAAATGCCATTTGAATACCTGTTCGGTAGGAATAGCTACCCAAGACCCTGAATTACGTAAACAATTTGCGGGTGACCCGGATCACTTAGTTAACTATTTTAACTTTGTTGCGGAAGATTTGAGACTGATTATGGCAGAGTTAGGCGTTCGGTCAGTTAATGAGATGGTAGGAAGGGTGGACTTACTCGAGACCGCAGAAGATATCGAAAATGCAAAGGTCAATGGGATAGATCTATCTAGGCTATTGGCTCCAGCCTCTGGATCCGGTGAAGTGGGGGTTTATTGTAGCCAAGAACAGGATCATGGGTTGGAATTAGCGTTAGATAACCAGCTTATATCCCTTGCAAATGATGCGCTGGAGCTTAAAAAACCTGTTCACATAGATATGCCTATATCTAACTCTAACCGAACTTTCGGAGCTATGCTAAGCGGGGAAATAGCTAAAAGGTGGGGAGAGCAGGGGCTTCCAGAAAATACTATAAATATCGATGCATGTGGATCTGCTGGCCAGAGTTTTGGTGCTTTTCTGGCTAAGGGTATCACGATTCGATTAGAAGGCGACGCTAATGATTATGTCGCAAAAGGTATTTCAGGCGGAAGGATTGTCATTACTCCGCCGACTGAGGCTACCTTTGTTCCAGAAGATAATATAATAATCGGGAATGTAGCGTTGTACGGTGCTACAGGTGGGGAAGTATTTGTTCACGGTAGGGCAGGAGAAAGATTCTGTGTGAGAAACAGCGGTGCAAAGGCAGTTGTGGAAAGTGTAGGTGATCATGGGTGTGAGTACATGACGGGTGGGGTGGTGGTCATTCTAGGTTCTACAGGTAGAAATTTTGCAGCTGGAATGAGCGGAGGTATAGCCTTCGTTTACGACGAGAATGGGGATTTCGAATCCCGTTTCAACTCGGGGTTAGCCGATTTAGAAGTGGTTGCCGAGATAGAAGACACTAATGTACTCAGAGATATGATAGAGAATCATGAAAAACTTACCGGAAGTAAACAGGCGGGTATGATCTTGGGGAATTGGCAGGGGTCGATCTCGAAATTTAAGAAAGTTATGCCGCGCGATTATAAACGAGTATTGGAAGCCAAGGCTAATAAAGAAGATACGGAATTGGAAGAAGTACGGTATGGGTAAACCCACGGGATTTCAAGAATTTGTTCGTTTGACTCCTGGCAGACGTCCTGTTCAAGAACGAACAAATGATTATGATGAATATTATCAAAGATGGTCTGATCAGCAAGCAAAAGAGCAAGGATCTCGTTGCATGGACTGCGCCGTGCCGTTTTGCCACATGGGTTGTCCTTTAGGGAACGTTATTCCTGAATTTAATCATCAGGTCTATTTAGGTGATTGGGAGCAAGCTTTACGAGTACTGCTCAGTACTAACAACTTTCCTGAATTCACCGGGCGGATTTGTCCTGCCCCATGTGAAGCTTCATGTGTACTAAATATTAATGCGGACCCAGTTACCATAGAGCATATTGAAAAAGAAATCTCTGAACGGGGATTTGAAAACGGATGGATTAAAGCAGAGCCACCACTCGTTCGTACCGGGAAAAAAGTTGCTGTCGTAGGTTCTGGTCCTGCAGGTTTGGCCGCTGCCCAACAGCTCAATCGAGCGGGCCATTCTGTGACGGTTTTTGAGAGAGATTCCCATGTAGGTGGTTTGTTAGCCTTGGGAATTCCGGATTTCAAATTGAGTAAAGATATCGTTCGACGTAGAGTGGCCCTAATGGAGGAAGAAGGGGTGGTGTTCTTGACGGGTGTCAACGTAGGAGTAGACCGATCGGTAGACGATATCAGGAAGGAGTTTCACGCTATCTGTCTAACAGGGGGTTCCACAGAAGCTAGAGATTTACCTGTTCCAGGAAGGGAGTTACTAGGTATCCATATGGCGATGGAGTATTTGCCTCAGCAAAACAAATTATTGGCAGGTGAAACGATACCTCCCGGTCAAAGAATTAACGCTGAAGGTAAGCGGGTAGTTATATTGGGCGGTGGCGACACAGGGGCTGATTGTTTAGGTACTGCACATAGGCAAGGTGCGGAATTAGTGCATCAGTTTGAATTATTGTCGGAGCCGCCGATCGAACGAGTTTCTGATAATCCTTGGCCAGAATGGCCTAACATATTGAGATCATCCGGTGCTCATGAAGAAGGGGGGATAAGAGACTACGATATATTGACTAAGTCGTTTTCTGGAAGTGATGGACAGGTTGAAAAACTGCATGCCGTACGAGTTTCTTGGGATAAGGATGAAGATGGTAGATTCAATATGCAAGAAATTCCCGGTAGCGAGTTTGATATAGATGTAGATCTGGTGCTTTTAGCGATGGGTTTCCTCCATCCTCAACATGAAGGTATGTTGAGCCAATTGGGTGTAAACCTTGACGGTAGAGGAAATGTCCAAATTGATGATAATCGAATGACCAATGTTCCAGGCGTCTTTGCAGGAGGGGATATGGCTCGCGGGCAATCCCTTGTCGTTTGGGCGATCGCTGAAGGAAGAGAAACCGCCAGATGCGTGGATGAATATCTAATGGGGCAAACTAAACTGCCACGATCTTTAACGGGTTAGAATATTATCGGCGTTCGTGGGATAACCGCATCGATCTATGAGATACTCTAATTTATAAATAGCACGATAGTCGCTATCGTTCATCTGCCAGGTATTCTTGCAGATCAAGCACCTGGATAGTGTTAGTAGTTCCACCAACTCCGGTTAAAAAGCCATGGACAATAGTTACCACATCGGTGGTTGATATCATACCGCTTTCAATACTTGCAGTTACTACTGACTGGACCAGTTCGGCGATGTCAGGGTTTGCTGGAAGGACACCAACCGGGCATACCCCCCATGCTAATGCCAATTGTCTCAATACTGATTCATCATGGGAAAAAACTATGATGTCTGCGTTCGGCCTAAAGCGGGCCAATTCAAACGCGGCTCTACCTGTACTAGTTATTACGATCGGTTTCGAGTTTATTTCACCTACCAGTTTACTTGCACTAGCAGCTATTGCTTGAGTTCGATCTGTCCAGCTAAATTCCTGATTATATACGTATATCTTTTCCGCTTCCTTAATAGTTACATCGGCCACCACCACGGCTTCCACCGGATACTGTCCTACAGCTATTTCATCTGACAATAGGATGGAGTCGCAGCCATCTAAAACTGCATTCGTGATGTCGGATACTTCTGCTCTAGTTGGAGTAGGGGAAGTTACCATGGTTCTTAGCATTTGGGTGGCTATAGAAGAGTTTTTGGCAGCCATGCTGGCTTTCTTGACGATCTCTTTTTGTACTATAGGTACACGTTCCATAGGTATTTCTACACCGAGATCTCCTCGTGCTACCATCACAGCGTCTACTTCCCGAAGGATCTCATCTAGATTTTCAATTCCTTCCGACTTTTCTAATTTAGCCATAATTCTAGCTGTGCAACCGATGGTTTCCATGTACGATTTGGCAAAAAGTACGTCATCAACGGTCCGGACGAAGGATATTGCAATCCAGTCTACCTCTTGTTCGAGACCAAATTTCAAAGCTAATTTGTCTTCCTCAGTGAGTACTGGTATATCTATTTGAACCCCTGGGAGATTGACGCCTTTATGGGAAGATACTGGTCCCCCGTTTCTGACTTTTGTAGATACCGAGGTATCATGTAAATCAGTTACTTCTAGGCATATCGTTCCATCGGATATGTAAATTAGATTGCCAACCCGTAAACTCTTAATTATTGATGGTTCTGGAAAAGGCAGCTTGATCGGAATACTTGAACTGGAATCAGGTCCTATTAGTACTTCATCGCCCTGATTTAACTGTATTTGCCCATTGATGTTACCGAGCCTAAGCTTTATCCCTCCCAAATCTTGTAGGATAGCTACTTGCTTATTGTGTTTTGCAGACAATGTTCTGATTGAGTCGATGACCTCTGCATGTTCCTCAAAGGTACCGTGGGAAAAGTTTAACCGTGCGCAGTCCATCCCTGCCAGTATGAGCTGTTCTAGTATCTCTGGCTCGCGAGAGGAAGGCCCGATAGTAGCAATAATTTTGGTTTTACGCATGGTAATAACCTTTTCTGTCAGTTATTCTGAATCAGACGATGGCGTTTAGGTGCGGCCAACATAATAGGCATCTGTAGCTGTCTTGAGCCCGGTTATGCGGTTACGATTCAATTCATCCTTACGCTCTCTAGCCCATTGGTTCGAAACTTCGATGCCTTTGACTGTACCCTGGAAATGTGGCATGACGTATCTCGCTAAGAGTTCGTAACTGTGTTTGATTTTTTCGAATGGAGCCCAATCTTCAACTCTAATCATGAAACTACCGAAACCACCACTAATTTCTTGCAATCGTTCAATACCAGCAATGCAATCATCAGGGGTCCCAACTATCCATTGGTTATGTTCAACCATATAATCGACTATTTGATCTCTAGGAACATCAGGGACCTCGTTACCCAAGGTTTCACCAAAATATTCGCTCACTATTCTACCGCCGCCGAGGCGAATGTCCTCCATGGCTTCCTTTTTACTTTCTGCTAGATGCATGCCTACAACGAGTCCCCAGTCTTCTCTTTTTACGGTTTGGTTGTGCTCGGCAGCCGATTCTTCTGCAATCGACCATAGTTCCTTAAGACTAGTTTGGCGTACGGTGTCTCGGGGGATACTCATTGACAACACAGCAGCACCATGTTTGCCAGCGAGCGTCACTCCGGAAGGCGATTGAACTGAAGCGACGGCGACCGGTATATGAGGTTCCTGATACGGACGTAGTTGAAGCACTGCGTCGTTTAGTTCAAACCAGTCACTCTTATAGGAAAATGGTTCGGTCTCGTTAAATAATCGCAAAATAATCCCGAGAGATTCATCCATCATATCGCGTTGTCTTGCAGGATCTATTCCAAGCATCAGTGCGTCCGATGCCAGGGCTCCTGGCCCAACTCCTAAAATCACACGTCCTCTAGTAAGGTGGTCTAATAAAACTAAACGATTTGCGACCATGTAAGGATGATGATAAGGAAGGCTAATTACTCCAGATCCTAATTTAATGTGTTTGGTTCTTTCGGCTGCTGTCGCCATGAATACCTCGGGTGAAGCGATGGTTTCCCATCCCGCACTGTGGTGTTCCCCTATATAAGCTTCATCAAATCCTAATGAATCTAGCCATTGCAATAATTCTAGGTCTCTTTCAAGGGCCAGGGTCGGGTTTTCCCCGACTCTATGGAATGGTGCCATGAACACACCAAATTTCATCTTTGTTGATAATGTCATTGAATCACTCCTGTAATTTAGTGGACTCGATTATTCAATTTATTTTAGGAAAGTTTATCATGTAGAAAATAATTGATCCATTAAGTTGATGTAGGTATTGTAGGCTGGCGAACGCTCTATAAAAATGGTATTGTTGGTTCAAACGCTGGCGAGATATGGTTCCTACGTTTTTATCCACAATTTGTTGAAGGAGAATAGACTATGTCAAAGATCAAACATATAGCTATTGCTACGCAGGATGCTGATGCCACAGCAAAGTTTTATACTGAGGTGTTTGGGCTAAAGGAGATAGCGAAGCTAAATAGTGATAACGCATCAGGGTATTATCTCAGTGATGGCAATATTAATGTTGCGGTCTTAGATTTTAAAAATGAACAAGTAGCTGGCCCTGAATATGGTACGGGATTCAGTGGTATCCATCATATTGGATTTGAGGTAGAAAGTCTTGAAGAAATAGCTGAGAAACTTCAGAAAGCTGGTTCTAATACCAGAGATGATATTAACCAAGCACTAGGTGTGGGTATGGGTGGAGCTGCTCATGCTAATGTGGAAGTTAAGTATAGTGGGCCCAATGGTGAGATAATAGATGTGTCTCAGACGGGTTGGGTTGGGACGAAAGGTCTAGATTAAGATACTTACGTTAAACTAAAAAGAAAAGCCGCGTTCAATCAAAACGCGGCTTTTCTTTTAGATAATATTAATCGGGGCAAAAGGTCAATATCGGGCTATTCGTGTCGATATTATCGAAATCTATTTTTAATGACATCCCACTTTTAATTGTCTCAGGATTTGAGGCATCGACTTTAGATAGTCGGGCGCTTATCCTGGGTCCTTCTGTTAGAGTAACCACGCCGCTGCAATACGGGTTGTTTCTACCGTAGCCTTGTTGCTCCATACGGGCCGGTACTATAGAGATACAGGTAAAGGTGCTTAAATATCCCGTTCCATTAAATTCATACCATTCTATGTCTTTACTGTGGCATTTAGAGCACAATATACGGGGTTCTACGGATAGTTGGGTACACTGGTTACACTGTATACCCATGAATTTGCCTTCGGTTAGGAAAGTGTAAAAGGAATCTGAATTGAATTCCCTAGGCATAGTAATTTTATCCTCGACGTAGAATATGTACCACGCAGGTGCCGCCAGTTCCACCCACGTTATGGGTTAGTCCTATTTCCAGATCCGGGCGGGATAGTTGTCTAGGTCCTGCCTCCCCCCTGAGCTGATGAAAAACTTCGATTACTTGTGCTACTCCTGAGGCACCAACTGGATGTCCTTTCGATTTGAGTCCTCCGGATGTATTAATGGGTCTGTCTCCAGCTAGCGCTGTTCTGCCTTCGTCAACTGCTCTAGGTCCTTCGCCAGGCTCAAAGAAGCCGAGATCTTCACTGGCAATTATTTCCGCAATGGTAAAGCAATCATGTACTTCAGCAACCTGTACATCTTGTGGTGTGATTCCTGCCATCTGATACGCCTCAGAACTAGCATGCTTGGCTGCGGCAAGCGAGGTCAATTCTTCTGCGGCATGTAGGGGTCTACCGGTTGCCTGTCCGGTTCCAACTATATGAATAGGCTTATCAGTGAAATTCCCTGCAATTTCAGAACTCGTTAGTAATAAACATGAGGCACCGTCTGTTATCGGAGCGCAATCATAAAGTCTCAATGGCCATGCTACCCAAGGGTTTGACATCGGGTCGTTTAAAAAATCAAGTTCGTCTTTCCATTCTGGGATAGACTCGCCCCGTTCTTCTGCCCGGTTTTGGCGTCGTTCCATCATTTGTCTAATCGTTACATTAAACTGTGCTTTAGGATTGAGTGCTCCATTATTATGGTTTTTAATACCGACTTTTAGAAGATGGTTTAAATTGGTTTCGTACCTATCCATATGGGCTTTGGCGAGGGCGCCGTAGATGCCCGGAAAAGTTAGTCCTGTGGGTACTTCATAGACGCAGTCGGCTGCCGTAGCCAACACGTCGGTGACTCCTTCAGTCGGCAGGCTTGTCATTTTTTCTACTCCACCGACCAAGACTATATCGTACATTCCGGAAGCGATGGCCATGATGCCTTCTCGTAGTGCACTTCCACTGCTGGCGCACGCGTTTTCGATTCGAGTTACAGGTGTTGGGGTGATGCCTATCCAATCTGCTATGATTGGAGCCGTGTGACCTTGTCCTTCAAATAGATCAGAAGAATAGTTTCCAAGATAACCACACTCAATATCCTCTGCATCGATTCCCTGATCTAGGGTATCCATTAAATCTTGGAAGGCCTCGACAAATAGGTCTCGACTAGTTTTCTGTTTGAAAGCCCCGAATTGGGACATGCCGACGCCTACGACAGAAACCGATCTCCCTAGTTGGCGTCTTCTCGTCGATACAACCATTTATCAAACCTCCTGCATTAATGCGGCTTTTTCGTTGGATTGACTCAGTACGTAATTATGCTGAGATGATTCAACCTAGTCAACTATCATAAATAATTTGATAGTAAGGTGGTTCGTTGCGCGTGGTGTAGGAATATGGATTTAATGGGTAGGGTGATGCTTTATGAGGTTTAGAAAAGAGTTTGATATTAATTTAATTGCCGGGTGTTTATTGTATCCATAATGGTATTAGGGTCCAGAGAGGACCTTGTTTCATAATGGAGGCTTAAGATGTATATCAAGTGTGTTCTCACACCACGATGCGATTTGCAAAAGCTTAGCCTCTGCTAACGCTGGACCTATCAATTGAACACCTAGAGGTAAACCAGTCGTCGACAGCCCAGATGGTATAGTGATTGTCGGGAGACCACAGTATGTCCACGGGCCTTGGAACGCAGTGTTGCCAGTGTTAGATAGATCAGCTAAGGCCGGAGTTGGGGTAGAAGGGGTGATTAAAACGTCTGCTTGTTCTGCCAAATTTTCCATTTCTCTTACGAATTCTAGTCTGCGTTCCTTAGCTTTAGAATATTCAATACCAGTGACCCTTAAACCTTTTTCGAGCATCTCTCTTAACTTGGGTTGATACATATCTTTCTGACCATTAAACATCGGTTCATGAAAGGCTGCGCCTTCCACAGACATGATCAACTGTTGGTCGGCTATAGCGGTTTGCATGCTGTCTGGAATCGAAAGATCTATCACTTGGGCTCCGGATTTCTTAAAGCTTTCGAGAATATCGTCAAAATTATTCTTGGTTTGTTCGTCAGCTTGATCGTAAAAAAAATTGCGTAGCACACCAAATTTTGGTTGAGAATATTTCGAAATATTACTTAAATAATCCGGTACAGGCTCCTTTAATGACACAGGATCTCTTGGATCTGTCCCAGCTAATACCTGTAATAGTAAGGCTGCATCTTGGACCGTACGGGATATCCAACCCATAGTATCTAATGTCCAGCTTACTGGTATGACTCCATAACGGCTGACTCTTCCCAAAGTGGGTTTGAAACCGACTAGTCCATTATATGAGGCTGGCCGTAATACCGAGCCAACAGTTTGTGATCCTAAAGCTACAGGGCACATTCGAGACGCTACAGCGACGGCAGAGCCGCTGCTAGAACCTCCAGGAGTATGTTTTGCATTCCATGGATTGATAGTTGGGGAAGGGTCAGCGCAAGCGAATTCGGTGGTTACAGTTTTACCGAGAATTATCGCTCCAGCTCTCTTTAGCGTGGCTACTATGGTCGCGTCATAGTCGGGGATAAAATCAGCTAAAACTCTTGAACAGGCTGTGGTGGGGATCCCTGCAGTATAATAAATATCTTTGACGCCTATAGGCACACCATGTAGAGGGCCTAAGGCTTCCCCCGATTTTAATTGCTTTTCTTTCGATTTGGCTTCTATCATCGCTTGATCTTGATCGAGATGTACCCAGGCTTTTAAAGAGGGCTCTAAAAGGTTTATCCTATCTAACAAGGCTCTCATTAGTTCGACAGAGGAAACGCTATTATTTTTAATGTTTGTTACTAGTTCGGAAACTGATAACTCAAATAATTCCATTTATAGCTCCTGCTAAAAGAATCTGATTGGTTAGATAGGGGGCTTACGGTTATGCCATTCGGTCGATGCTTCAAAAGCGTGGGCAACTTTAAGAACAGTAACTTCATCGAAGGGTTTGCCGGCTATTTGAAGCCCTATAGGCAATCCATTATTCGTAAAACCACAGTTGACTGAAATAGCTGGGTTACTCGCCAAATTAAAGGGTGCTGTGAAATTGCGCCTACCGGAGAAGCTGCTGACCACTTCTTCCTTGCTAGTTAGGCCAGCTTTGTTAGGAATTAAAGTTGATGGTATAGACGAAGTTGGCATTAGCAATACATCTACTTGTTTAAGGGCATCAATGATTTGTTTGCGTAAAATTTCTCTGAGTTTAATGGCTTTTTGGTAGGCTGCTCCTGGAAGAATACTTCCCATTAACATACGGATTTGGTTATTGTAATCAAATTTCTCCAAATTATTATTAATATGCTCAGTATTTAGGCTTGCGGCATCACTCGCGATGATCGTTGATGAAATGACAGCGGAATGTACTAGGAGTGGTAATGAAATATTTATAATCGTTGCTCCCAAGCTTTCTAGAACAGATATCGCGTCATTGGTAGCATCTCTTACCTCTGGATCTACAACATCGTTTTTGATACGTTCCTCAATAATTCCGATTTTTACCCCTTTGATATCACCAGTTAAATGGCTTAGGTAATCTGGTACAGCAGTGTTTCTGGTAAACGGATCGTTGTGATCGTATCCGGCGATGGAGCTGAGTGTGATGGCGCAGTCAGCGGTGGATCTGGAGATTGGTCCGACGGTATCCATAGACCAACAAGCTCCAAATACACCGTAGCGGCTGACCAGACCCCAAGTTGGGCGTATTCCAACTAATCCGCAAAAAGCAGCAGGGCCGCGGATTGATCCTGCTGTATCTTCTCCCAGTGATGTTGAACAGAGAAAGGCTGCGGTCGCAGCCCCACTTCCACTGCTGGATGTTCCGGGATTCCTAGATAAATCCCAAGGATTTAAAGGACGACCATAAGGATGATAAAAGGCGTCTCCACTGGCAAATTCGCTCATATTTAGTTTGCCGAGCAGTATCGACCCAGATCTTTTTAAATTAGATATCACCGTGGCATCAAAGTCTGGAACAAAATTTCTATGTACATTTGATCCGTTAGTGGTACGTATCCCTTTAGTGTATATCTGGTCTTTTACTGCAATAGGGATCCCGTGCATTGGGCTTCTATGATGACCATTCTGGATCTCTGTTTCAGCTTGTTTAGATTGTTCAAGAGCTTCTTCAGCGCATACAGTTATGAAGGAATTGAGTTTTGGATCTATTTCTTGGATTCTATTCAAATAAGCTTCAGTGGCTTCGACAGGTGAGACTGTCTTATTTTTAATTAAATTAGAGAGGTCTACTGTCGAGAGAAATACAAGATCTTTTTTATTCAACTCAGTTATCTCCGCAATTTTATTTAAGGTCGGAGCCAGCTAAAAGTTCATATCACTTAATCTTTTGACTGGTTCTCTATTAAAATTGGAAGCGCTTCTACGTTTGACCATTCACAATTGGGGATAGCTTCTAGGGCTTCTAGTAACCCGTTCAAGCTATACCCTACTTCGATTAGTAGATGTTCAGGTATATTAACTCCAACGGATTTAGCCAGAGTTTCTATGTCGGAAATCGAAAGATCAGACATGGTGATACCTCCTTTTAAGAGAGATGATAGATCCTTAAAAAATGCTTGAGCTAACGTATGGTTAGTGTCAAGATCGGCCAATTGTCTGTTGTTAATAAACGGTTGTCAATCGAATAACTGGCTTTCAAGTCGTATCAACGTTGTATGTAGAAGAATTATAATGATATGGATGTTTTGGCTGTTATAATTCTCAAGAATTATTAATTGTTTGGCGATAGCCTAAATTTGAATGTGCCGGAGAGTTTCCTTATGACTGGGATAATCGGTAACCAGTGGACAGGTGTGATTTTAGCGGCGGGTCAAGGAACAAGGATGAAATCTAGTTTGCCGAAAGTTCTTCATCAAATCTGTGGTCGGGAACTAATTAAATATCCTACTGAATTAATGACTCAATTAAATATCGAAAACATTTTCATTGTCGTGTCGCCTGAGAATGCGGAGGCGATACGACAAGAGTTAGGTGACGGGTTTGAATATGTTGTTCAGTCCGATCCTAGAGGTACAGGTGATGCATTGGAATGTGTCCTACCTGTGATACTTGGTACCGATTCTCAGATTCTTGTAATGAATGGAGATGTTCCCCTGTTAAGACCGGAGTCAGTTCAAAAGGTATGTTTGTCTCATTTGGATAAATCTGCATCTATGTCTCTGTTAACCGTATTGGATGTGATAGATCAAGAGCTGGGTATTGTTCATCGTGATATGGAAGGACGAATTACTCACATAGTGGAAGCGACAGCTAGATTAGCCCCCCAAAGTAATGGTGTGCTGGAGGCTAATGTGGGGGTATATTGTTTTGATTCGAAATTTATTGGTGATAGCATAAATCTAATAAAACCTAACAGGGTCGGTGAGAGATATATCACAGATTTAGTTGCAATTGCTGATGGACAGGGTAAGGACATAAACTCCGAAAATTGTTTTCATCCTGAAGAATTGTTGGGGGTTAACAATCGGCTTGAGCTTTCTAAGGTAGAAGCTATTGAACGGCGAAGAATTGTGGAACATTGGATGCTATCTGGAGTAACTATCCAAGATCCGGAATCTGTGTACATAGATCATGATGTAGTTATTGGCCAGGATTCAATAATTTTGGCCAATACTGCCTTACGTGGGACCACCCTAATCGGGGAAAATTGTCAGATAGGCCCGAATTCTGTGATAGATAATAGTATTATTGGAGATAGAAGCCGGATTACTTGCTCTATTCTGGAATGTAGTACCATTGAGTTTGACGTTGAGGTTGGCCCATTCAGTCACCTTAGGGCGAATTCTTATTTAGAGTCAGGTGTTCATGTTGGTAACTACGTAGAGATAAAAAATACTAGATTGTCTCAAAGATCCGCGGCAGGACATTTCAGTTACTTGGGAGATGCTACTATTGGATCGGATGTAAATATAGGTGCAGGCACAATCACCTGTAACTACGATGGAGTCGAAAAGCATAGCACTATTATAGGGTCAGGTGCTTTTATTGGGTGCGATACTTTACTAGTAGCACCCGTTAGTGTTGGAATGGGGGCTACCACAGGAGCAGGTGCGGTGGTAACTAAGGATGTACCTGAATCTAGACTCGCAGTGGGCGTCCCTGCTAGAATTGTAAGGTAATAAGAGCGGATACTTAATTATTGAGGAGGAGTTGTCCTTGGAAACCGATAGTGAGGTACCATTAGCATTATTAAGCATAGTATTTTTAAGCGTTTACTTATTTATAGCGGGACTTCAATATTCTTCACGTCTAAAAGCTACAATGGGTCCGAGTAACACGAATACCTCCTTTTCAAATTTCAACCAACTAACCTCTTGTATAAAATACCTTCCGATCATTGGCTTATCTATCTCAGGATCATTCTTATCAATAGGGCTTGTCGATAGGTTTTGGATAGGTCTTACGTGTGGGTTTGTGAGTGTATTGGCTGTCGTCTTACTGGCCGACTTTCTGGTTTATAAAGCAACCTCTAAGAATTTAGTATGGGTAGCAACTGGTTTAAATAAAATTGTTAGCTTTGCCGCGGGATCTCGGTCGGTTGATGTTAGCAACAGTTCTCTAAGTAATTTGAACTTTGTGGATAATCAAAATGCAAGTTTAGTTGATTCATTGGAACGGTCAAACTCTATTTTGACAAAGGATGAGGTAGTTAATCTAGACGAAAAGGACAGGGAGATGCTTCGTTCAATCATTCGTCTAGACATTTCGACTGCTAGGGAGATCATGGTTCCACGGCTGGATATGGTGGCTATTGAAACCACTGCAGCTATTGATGAAGTTGTAAAACTCTTGCTCGAGAGCGGGCATAGTAGGTTGCCGGTGTTTGAAGACACGATTGATCATGTTACAGGGGTAATCCATGCTCGAGATATTCTCGGAGCGTTGGCACATCATGATAGCGAATCTGTATTAGCGAACTTTATCCGTCCAGCTTTTTTTATTCCCGAATCAAAGAGATTGGATGGATTACTACAAGAGATGCAAGAGAAATCTATTCAATTCGCGATAGTTGTAGATGAATATGGTGGGACAGAAGGTTTGGTCACAATGGAAGATTTGTTAGAGGAAATAGTAGGTGAATTAGAAGATGAGTTTTCATCTACGGATAAGCCGATAACTCAATTTTCGGATGGGTCAGCTATCATAGATTCTGGTGTAACTACCGAGGACGTTGAGAATCTCTTCGGAGTAAGACTACATGATCCAGATGTGGACACGATCGGAGGCTATGTCTACAGGACGTTAGGGCGTATCCCAACGGTTGGGGATGTTGTTGCAGCTGATGGACTGAATATCGAAGTCATTTCAGTGCTCGGCAGAAGATTGAGGAAATTGAGATTAAAACCAATCTTAGAGTAATTGTTGTATAACTTGAGCAGGATTTCCAAAGGATATGATCTGTTAGTGTCTTCGTTAATCTTTATTCTTTGCCCCTATTAACTCTCCGGTTACTATTAACCGGTGATCGTATGCTAATCTCGGGACACATGTTACCAAATGTATAGACGCCCATCCAGCATTAGAAAGTTTCATATCCGGCGCACGAATAACCTCTGTGGATGTAACTAAATACAGATATTGTTGGAGATTGTTCTCGGTTATGATATGTATGGTTTCTCCTTTAGAAAGTAAGGAGGGTATCAGAGGCAAATTGAAAAATAATGATCCTTCACCTACTATCGGACTCTCCAAATGTGCAAAAAACCAGGTGCTACCAGCTTCGCCCGGATTCGCGCTTTCTGGGATATGTCCGATAACGTTATTGGGGGATTCGTATTTTCTTCTATCCCCTTGATCTAAGATTCCCAATTCATGTACTGGGGCATTTATACCTATAGCCGGAACGATCAGTCGGCTAGGATTCATGAGACTTCCAACCGGCTGGGCCTGACTTATATCTAGTGGTACGAATCCTTCTAGTAGCCGATCCATCCTGTAGATTGTCGATTCGTTAGAATGCGAGTCGCCCAACGGACTTAATCCGCCATATCCTAAGGATTGTTCAGAAATTGCCGAACCAGGTATCTCTGGAGGGACTACTGAAATATCAGGTTTACTAAGTTTCTTTGGCGTAGTATGTACTGATTGATTGGAAGATATATATGAATCCGATATAGGGGCGGGGATACTGACTGTAAGCTCTTCGGGTAGAGATGCGTTAGACCAAGCCAGTAGATAATATAGGCATCCACCGATTACCAAGACTATCCCCGTCAAGCAGAATGATATCCCGAGATAGAGGATTTTGTTGCGTCTTAAGCGACCTGGAGATAGTAGATAGTCGTAACCGGCGTGCATCCCATTACCTTAATCGGAATGATGGTGTAATGTCTAAATCAGTTTTTAAACCAGACTTTGCAAGGTCGTGTTAAATAGTCTCTAACGTTGTTAACGTATTTTCTTTATCGAGGGCGTGGACTATGCATATTCCCAGGCGTGATCGGCTCGTTGAGGTAAATGTCGCCGTTACGGATTTTGATATTAAATCCACAATCAGGATTTATGCAAACCCATGCTTTATAGTGTACTGAGGCTCCCTGTCCACCGTAATCTGATAATGGTACTAGCTGTCCGGTATCGCATTTTTGACATTTTGGCATTGCCACGTCTTCCACGAAACACCCTCCCTTTCATCGATGTGGCCGAGTATACCATCGTTGCTTTTTCTTTTTAAAGGTAAATGAACCGTAATAAACCGTCATTTTAGGTAGATAGTGGTTAATAAGGCATGATTCTAGATGATATTGAGAAAGAACTACTCCAGAAAATCTCTGAGCTTACGCGATCTGGTAGGATGCCTTAACTTTCTCAAAGCTTTCGCTTCAATCTGACGTATCCGTTCTCTGGTTACACCAAATTCTCGTCCAACTTCTTCGAGTGTACGGCTCCGTCCATCTTCTAAACCAAATCTTAATTGGAGCACTTTACTTTCCCGTTCAGAGAGAGTATCTAATACATCCTCGACTTGCTCTTTCAATAACTGAAATGAGGCCGCATCAGCGGGTGCAGGTGCGTTCCTGTCTTCAATAAAATCTCCTAAGTGGGAATCTTCTTCTTCGCCTATAGGAGTTTCCAAAGATACTGGCTCTTGAGAGATTTTGAGAATTTCCTCCACTTTTTCAGGTCCGATTTCCATAGCCTCACCAATTTCTTCGGGAGTTGGTTCTCGACCGTATTCTTGTAATAATCTTCGATGCTGACGCATTAGTTTGTTTATGGTTTCAACCATATGCACAGGTATTCGAATTGTCCTTGCTTGGTCAGCTATTGCTCTGGTTATGGCTTGCCGTATCCACCATGTCGCGTAGGTGCTGAATTTATAACCTTTACGATAATCGAATTTTTCAACTGCTCTGATCAGACCTATGTTCCCTTCTTGAATCATATCTAAAAGAGCCATTCCCCTTCCAATATACTTTTTGGCGACGCTAACTACTAAACGTAGGTTGGCTTCGGTTAAATGCGATTGAGATTTGGCTCCGTCGTTTCTTATAGACCTAAAACTAGCTCTGAAACCTACGTTCTCTTCTTGCAAGCTGCTGTAAGTATCATGCTGTTGCAAAACATGGGGCAATTCAGATAACAGACAGTCTCCCGTTGTTTTAAGTGAGTTTGCAGGGAGTATCCAAGTGAATAAAGAAAGGTTAACGATTTGGCGATAGGTATCCTCTTCAGAGGCTTCTAAGGATTCCGAGACGTTTGATAAGAGGTCAAGTGATACCTCACCGTCAATGGCGGATCGGAGGGTAGAATTATCTTTTATTTGTGACAAACTGAGGTCCCTGGGTAAATCTAAGTGTTCTGCTAAAGCATTGATTAGAGGCTGCGCTTCAACTAATCTATACAATAATGCTGCGGTGCATTCCCATGGAAATGCTTCGCGTCCTTCCTGCTCTAATAGGTCCTTTTCTAGAGACGCCAGATATTTTTGACCCTCAAGATTTCTAGCTAACTCTTGCTCATCTTTAGAGGTCAGGAGTTTCACCCTGCCAATTTCCCTAAGATACATTCTGACTGGGTCATCTAAAACTTCTAGAGTTTCTGTGTCCGGCTCCCATTCAGCCTCTTCATTTTCAATGTCAGCGTCGTTAGGTCCTTCTTCTTGAGATACGCTAGGATCCTGATCTGAGCTGCCATCCCATTGATCCAAGGCAGTATCGGTTTCAGTATTATCCGGAGTTTCATTAACGGGTCCCGGTTTTACTAATGTTTCACGTTCGTCTTCGCTATCATCGTCGCTTACAAAATCGTCGTCGACAGATTTTTCGTAGGGAGCAAGTAGGCTGATAGAATCGATCCTGCCTTCTGTTTCATCCATATCTTCAGTATTTTGGTTCGGGTTGTTATTGTTTCTTAACATCTGACTTTCATCTCCTGTCTTGGGTTATAGTACCGATCCAGCTGCGGTTGGTCTCATTGGTTTTAATTCGTTGATTTGTGGTGAGGATACCAATCTTAGGATCCATCGAGAGATCGGTATCGCTTTCTTCCAGTAGTATTCCTTCTTTAAGTTTAAGGTCTCGGAGGTATCGATTTTCAAGTCTTTTGACGGTGTTTTGCAGTATTGATGATCTATCCCGATAATCCATGGGAGGCAAGTCTTTATGGAGTAATTGTTCTAACAATTCTCCTAAAGGAGAATGTTCATCTATGCCAAACTTTTTAAAGGGAATATGGCTACTGTTATCGTCATAGAACTCTATCAACTTGTCAGCCAATGCCCGGTTCCCAGGTAAAAAGAAATATTCAGGGGCAAGTCCTGAATTAGGTATGCTTTCGGGAAATTGTACAGACAACGCTAGGCAGTACTCTTCAACCGGATCTCTTTCGACGTTTGGCGGTGTAGCCATAGGCGTTTGGATACGTTGCGATGAAGCGGGTTGGTCCTTGTATTTAGTAGTTGATGTACGTCGATTGTGGTCCAAAAAATTATGAATATTTGATTTTAAGGTATGTTCCGGTATGTCTAAATAGTTAGCAAGACGTTGGAAATAGAGGTCTTGCTGCAAAGGATCTGAGATACTTGCAATGAATGGGAATAGAATTTCAACAACACGCGATTTACCTTGAGGCGTAGATACGTCCAATTGGTTGGCCAGCGCAGGCAAAAGATATTCAAATAATGGTTTGGCGTTTGTCAGTAGACTTGTCCATTCCTCTGGGGACCGTCTAATCAATTCGTCTGGGTCCAATCCGTCTGGTAGCGAAGCAATTTGCAACTCTAAATCTTCTTGGCGGTTGAACAATAAGGGATTTTGATTACGTACTTTACTACGGCTTGCGACCACTGTTTTTTGGAAGACGTCCCATGAAGATGCTAGACTTCTTAATGTTGCTTGCTGCCCTGCCACATCGGGATCAAGAGCCATAACCACTTTATTGGTGACCTTCCGGACTTCAGAAACTTGTTCGAAGGTTAACGCAGTTCCCATTGAGGCTACAACGTTGGTGAATTGGTTTTGGTGAGCAATGATAGCGTCAATGTAACCCTCCACTATTACTAAGCCATCAGTACGGGCTGATTTCTTTGCCAAATTCAATCCAAAGAGGATTGTCCCCTTGTCAAATATTGCGGTCTTGCTCGAATTTATATATTTGGGGACTGTACTGTCGATGGAGCGGCTTCCAAACCCGCATAATTCCCCTTTGGAATTTCGGATCGGTATGATTAAACGCCCCCGGAACCAGTCCCTATATTGCCCTTGGTTGTTTTTACGAACCACTCCTGCTTCTACTAGCGTCGCGAGGTCAATACCTTTGTTGGTGAGATATTTTAGGCTGCTTGTCCCATCTTTAGGGCTATACCCCAGTTCAAATGTCGCGATAGAATCTTCGGATATACCACGACCAAAAAGATACTCTCTGGCCTCTGAGCCTTGATTAGATAATAAAAGTTCTTTAAAAAAGGTGTTTAGTCCTTCATTTATATCCAGGAGAGCTTTTTTGGGATTATTTTTATTATGCTCCGATAAAGTGATGCCTACTTGTTGTGCGAGCCGCTCCAATGTCTCTGCAAAATCTATATTTTCGATTTGCATTACGAAGGTAAAAACATCGCCACCGCCGCTACATGCGCCATAACAATGCCATGATTGGCGCTCTGGGTAAACCATGAAAGACGCTGTCTTTTCCTGATGGAATGGGCATGGAGCTTTGTATCGCTGGCCCGCACGGCTCAGGGAAGTATATCCACTGATCACGTCGACAATGTCTAAACGACTCTTTATGTCATCGATTACTGTCATGAGGGTCGGCTTATTCTCTTGATGAGGGAAAGGTTTAAGAATTGCTTCTTACTTGGGCGGCCAAGGGTTATGGATTAATTAATAAGTAGATTCGGATATTATAACACAAAGGCTCCGTTTAGTCTTAAAGTGTTGATGAGCAAAGACTTGCTAAAGAGCTAATTTACCAAGATAAATGGGTGCGTTAGATTGGTCTATTTCTACCATGGGTTTTATCCTATCAATTAATCAGGGTTGGCAAAACTTGATTATTGCGGAAAAGAGTTGGTTTTATTGTTGTTTTGATTGACAGAGATTCGATTCCGATGGTATATTGCGGCCGTAAATAACATAGCTGGCTAAGGTAATTTTAAACCTCGAGTTTAACCCACGCTAGTTCAAGAATTTGGCTCCACCAAATTAGTTAAATCACCGAGAATTCCTCATGTTTTCTTACTGTTACGGGATACAGTGCATGTGCCCATATTCGGTAACCAAATATTATTACGAAACTAAATATGACGTCAGCCGAAATTGTTGGAGACCATAATTTATTAGAATCGTTTGATGGAGTAACCACATGGAGATGAAGGACTTTTTAGTCCGTTTTGCAGGAGAAGGCGGGCAAGGTGTAGTAACGTCGGCCGAAGGGTTGGCGCAGGCGGCCACTCAAGTAGGCTACCACGCCCTAACATACGCTACGTTTCCTTCCCAAATACTGGGCGGTCCTACTTGGACACAGGCACGTATTTCGGATGAGCCTGTGCTGAGTGCGGGTGATTACGTCGACGTATTAGTAGCGTTCAACAGGGAAGCTTATGATACTCACTGTGACGAGGTGAAAGAGGACGGAGTAATTATATATAACTCCGACGATTTTCAATTGGACGGTGACGGTCGTAGTTTTGCGTTGCCAATTGAGGAGCTGGCTCGGTCAACTGGTAACACAAGAGCAGCCAATATGGTTGTCATTGGCGCGCTGGCCCATTTGGTAGATATGCCTCAAGGGTATCTGGATGAGTTCGTGGAGAAGAGATTCCGCCGAGGGCGAGAGGGTGATGATGAAATCATCCAATCTAATATACAAGCTATGCTTTTGGGGAGAACTCACACCAGTGAAAGTGGGTTTACTTTAGGCAAGTTAGTGGATCCTCAGATGCCGGAATACCAACAAATTATGGTTAAAGGTAATGAAGCATTGGCTCTGGGAGCGCGGGCCGCGGGACTTGAATTTTATATTGGATATCCGATATCGCCGGCTACGACCATCTTAATTTGGATGGAACATAATCTAATCGGTGATGGTAAGTTCGCTTACCAAGTTAGTTCCGAAATAGAATCAATTACAGGATTGTTAGGAGCGGGCTTCGCTGGTAAGAAAGCAATGACCGCTACGGCTGGCCCTGGATTTTCGCTAATGAGTGAAGGGTTAGGGTTGGCTTGGATGGCTGAGATTCCGCTAGTGGTAGTAGATGTACAGAGAGGTGGTCCGGCGACTGGGTTACCTACGAAAACTGAACAATCAGATTTAATGGCTTGTATGTATCCGGCTCATGGCGACGTAAAAATGCCAGTGATAGCAGTAGGAACAGTAGAGGAAGCATTTTTCGGCGCCATAAAGGCTCTTAACTGGGCAGAAAGATATCAGGGACCGGTAATCCTTATGACAGAGATGTCGCTCGCTGAAAGAGTTCAAAATATTCGAAAACCGGATCTTACGCAGGTTGATGTAGAACAGCGTCAAATTTATCAAGGGAATAACGGTTACAACCGGTATACTGGCCACGAGTTGTCTCCTATGCCAATTCCGGGTAACCCTGGTTCTTATGTAGCTAACGGAAGCGAACATGATGAGATGGGCGACACGACTCATCTTCCTAGCAGGCATATTCAGATGACTGAACGTAGGTTTAGTAAGTTGAAACTCTTGGAAGAAGACGATTACGAGAGTGATAATGCTCAGGAGTCGATCGCTCTCCTCCCATGGGGAGGATCTAAAGGCCCAAGCCTTGAAGCTTATAACGCGTTACGCCAAAATGGTGTTCCACTATCATGGTACTATACTATGTTCTTGAATCCGCTTCCGCCTAGGTTGTTGAACGAGTTAAAGCAAAAGCGACTAGTAATAGTTCCGGAGTTAAATTATCAGGGCCAGTTTTCGGGCATCCTTAGAGCTGAAGGTGTTAACGCGCAGTCGATAACCCAGTACACAGGGTTGCCCTTTAAAGTCAGTGATCTAATTGATCAAATTACGGCAATGGTTGAAATAGGTCAGAAGGAGACCGTGGGAGCATGAGTAAAAAGAATCCAGAGTATGATTTCAAGTGGTGCCCTGGTTGCGGCGATTTTGGTGTTCGGCGTGCAATTGAATTTGCAATGATTGATCGTTTGGAAGAAACCGGGTTGCCAATGGAAAACAACGTAGTAGTAGCCGGCATCGGTTGTTCGGGTAATTTGGTCCATTTATTAGAAGGTTCTCAACCATATGGATTTCACGGTATCCACGGTAGAAGTCTTCCGATCGCAATGGGTGTCAAGATGGCTAGCCCTGGGTTAAATGTTTTAGTAGTAGCTGGTGATGGGGACTTCCTTAGTATCGGAGGAGAACATATAGCTCCTCAAGCGGCTCGTAATTTGAATATCTGCGCCGTCGTAATGGATAATGGAGTCTATGGTCTGACTAAAGGGCAAAGTTCACCAACGACCAAGTTTGGTGAAATTACTAGTTCTACTCCTTATGGAAAAATGGAAGCAGAAGCTGACCCACTTGAATTATATTTAACTATGGGTGTCTCATTTATCGCCGCAGGTTTCTCAGGACAACCCAGACAATTGGCCCAACTTATTAACCAAGGTATGAACCATCAGGGATTCTCAATGGTTCACGTCCAATCTCCATGCACTACCTATAATGATACATTTGAGATGTTGAAAGGTAACGCTAAGAAAGGAATAGATCCGTTGATATGGGATGTTCCTGAAGACCATGATAAGTCGGATAAAGGCGCAGCGTATTCGCTTCTTCAGCAACGTGGGTTACCCATCGGTGTGATTTATGAGGACGATACACGTCCATCTCTGGATGCAAGGTTGGAGGAGATGCAAGGAAGGGCTCGTCAAAGAACGACGGAGGAAATCCTTGCTAGTTATGAGTTCTAATTAACAGTTTAGGAATGAATAAAAACACCCCAGTGATATCACTGGGGTGTTTTTATTCATTCCTCTATTTGCTAAGAAATTAAGGCCAAGTTGAATGATTTCCGGCATAAAGGATATTACAGCTTCATATCTTAGAATCTGTAGGATGGGACTTTTAATTTTTCGAGATGTTGTCAATTTCGAAATTGTAATGCGATATACATAGGTATCTCCCAATTTTTTAAATAATCGTGGGCGTAAGGCTAGGGATTTCATCTGATGAAAAGCGTATTTCGGGAAATCTTGGATGCAGTCGTTTTGAGTTTGGTGGTTTTTCTATTGATTCAAACTAGCATCCAGAATTTTAAGGTTGAAGGTGCTAGTATGTCCCCTACCCTCGAAAGCGGACAATATCTAATAGTGAATAAATTAGCATATGCTAATCTGGATCTTGCGCGATTGTCCAAATTAATTCCTGTTTGGCGAGTGAAGAGTGTCGGGAAAGATCAAAGCATCGGGTCACCGGCTAGAGGCGAAATAATAGTTTTCAGATTTCCTGACCCCAATCCTTCCAACCGGGAAAGAGATTTTGTGAAGCGAGTGATAGGAATCCCCGGAGATAAGGTTGCGATTGTTAACGGTGTCGTATGGGTTAACCAAGAACCTTTACGTGAAGAATACTTGACACATCGAGATACGTTTAATATGAACGAACGGATATTAAACGAAACCAATTATTTTGTCTTGGGAGATAACCGGACAGGTAGCAATGATTCGAGGGCCTGGGGTCCGGTCCCAGCGGAAAATATATTAGGTAAAGTCTGGTCAGTTTATTGGCCACTATCTGATTTGGGTGTCTTGCATTAGTTCGAAGAAATTTTCGTTCTTGGACCAATATATCTACACTTGAAGGCAACTCCATGTTTGCCCGTTATTACGGTGACTCAGGCTAGATCAGTAGTAAGCCTGATACGAAGAATTAAACTTACAGGTAAGTTTAATGTAATCGACTTTATGCTTTTGCAGGCCCTACTAAGACATCATCACCGTCGATACGGACCTCAAATACTCGTAAAGCGACTACGGCGGGGGGTGTAATTGCTTCGCCAGTCTTCACATTAAATATCGCGCCATGTAAAGGACATTCTACTTCTGCGCCATCTATATCTCCCTCACATAGGGAGGCGTAGGAATGGGAGCAAATGTCATCGCACGCGAATATTTCGCCGTCTACATTGGCCAATAGTATTTCATCATTATTCAATTTGACAGGAATCATATCCCCGGGTTGTATTTCACTAGATTGGGCTACTTTTACAAAGTCCGATTCAGGCAACGTTGTTCTCCTTTGATATTCATTACTTTAGTCTCTTCATTGACGATTGTTAATAGAATTAATGTACACCACAAACTATTATATGATACAAAACTTTGACTGAAAATAGTTAGGAGATGGGTTTAGGTGACAAATGTAGGATTACTTTTTGTTTTGTATTTTATAATCACAATAACATCAACCTAAATTGGATTCATTGTTGCTGCTCGATCCCTGTGATATACTTTGAGCGAAAGTGAAGATGAATAAAGATAAGGTCAAGCGTGGCTAATGGTAGATGGTATAACCAAGGCAAGAATAACTGAAGAATATCGGATCAACGAGCATGATACTGGTTCTACCGAAGTACAGGTGGCAGTATTAACCGAACGGATCAGGCAAATTACTGATCACTTACGAGTCCACAAGAAGGATGTCCACTCCCGTCGGGGTTTGGTAACTTTAGTTTCTAAACGTCGGCGACTCCTCAATTATCTTACTAAAGAAGACGTTAACCGCTATCAAAGGTTGATCACTAGCTTAGGATTACGCCGCTAAGTTCAACTCAGGTATACTCGGATAAATTAGCTCACCTTTTTGGCTGACCTTCCACATTCGTCCTCACGCGATATTATATTTGTGAGGATATAGCCTAAATTATGTCTATTAATGCATCCCATTTGGTTGTCCAAAGAACTATCGGTGAGCAACCAATAATCATAGAGACTGGTAAATTAGCACTTCAGGCACACGGGTCTGTAGTAGTGCGACGAGGTGACACGGTCGTATTGGCTACAGCTGTAATGGCTGATAAGGCGCGGCCAGATATTGACTTTCTGCCGTTGACAGTGGAGTTCGAAGAAAGACTGTACTCAGCGGGTAAGATCCCGGGAAGTTTTTTTAGAAGAGAAGGTAGACCTGCGGCTGAGGCGATACTGTCTTGTAGGTTGACTGACCGGTCCATTCGCCCGTTGTTTCCCAAGAGTTTACACAGCGATGTCCAAATAATATTAACCGTATTATCCGCAGACCCTGAGCATCCCCCTGAAATCTTGGGAATGATTGGCGCATCTGCAGCGTTGACCATATCTAAAATACCATTTGAAGGGCCTGTAGGATCCTGTAGAGTGGCTTATTTAGACGGGCAGTACGTAGTACATCCTACTTATGATCAAATACAGCGAAGTCAATTGAATATGGTCATTTCAAGCAATGAAGAAGCCATAATCATGGTAGAAGCTGGATCTAATGAGGTTTCTGAAGAGATCATTTTAGAAGGTATAAAGCAAGCTCGCCTTGCCAATATTGAGACTATAAACCTTATCAAGGAGATGGAAGTTACTGCGGGGCAAACCAAAGTAGAAGTTTCTGCAGACCCCGAGGAGATGCAAGACCTAGAATCTCAAATTAAGTCATTAGTGCTTGATAATCTTCAGGACGTTTTGAGCTTGAACTCATTTAAAGCTGAACGAGACGAGGGTCTAGATAGATTGGAAGAACAAGCCTTAGAGAAGTTATCGGACGATTACTCTGAACAAAAAATAGCAGAAGGCTTCAAGAACGTTCTTAAGGGTGAGGTCCGGAGCCGTATCTTGAATTTAGGCATTAGGCCGGATGGCCGTTCCAAAGAGGAAATTAGGCCTATAAGTTGCGAAGTAGGTACTTTACCAAGAACTCACGGATCCGGATTGTTTACTCGAGGTCAGACGCAAGTCTTATCTGTTGCAACGGTCGGATCACTTACTATGAAGCAAACCCTGGATACCGTCGGACCAGATACTACCAAAAGATATATGCATCATTATAATTTCCCTCCGTATTCTGTTGGAGAGGCAAGACGTGTGGGTTCTCCAGGTCGGAGAGAAATAGGACACGGAGCTCTTGCAGAACGGGCTTTACTCGCAGCTTTGCCTGATGAAGCTGAATTTCCTTACGCGATCAGGGTAGTATCGGAATGCTTGGGTTCTAACGGCAGCACTTCTATGGGCAGTGTTTGTGGATCGTCATTGGCTCTCATGGATGCAGGTGTACCTATGAAGGCCCCAGTAGCAGGAATTGCTATGGGTTTAGTAACAAATTCGGATGGCGGTTATGCTATCCTGAGTGATATTCAAGGTATAGAAGATTTTCTAGGGGATATGGACTTTAAAGTCGCGGGTACTGCTCAAGGGATCAATGCTCTCCAAATGGACATAAAGTTCACTGGCTTGACTACTAGCATGCTTGAAGAGGCTCTTGAACAAGCTAGACGAGGTAGGATCTACATACTGGACAAAATGACCGAAGCAATATCCGTTCCCAGAGAACAGATGAGCCCATATGCGCCGAAAATGGTGCGCATCCAGATACCTGTAGAGAAGATAGGGGCTGTAATCGGGCCGGGTGGACGAGTGATTCGATCCATTATAGAAGAAACTGGAGCTTCCATAGATGTATCTGATGATGGCGGGGTAACTATCGGATCCTCAGACCAGAGAATGCTTGACTTGGCTCGGAGCAAAATTGATGGTTTGACGCGTGAATTAGTCGTGGGAGATATTCTTACAGGTAAGATAGCTAGAGTCACTAATTTTGGCTCATTTGTCGAGCTCCTGCCGGGTAAAGATGGTCTTCTTCGTAATGAAGAGGTTGGAGATATGGAAGGTGAACCTCAAATAGGTCAGGAAATCACTGTTGTGATCAAGGAGATAGATTCGATGGGTAGGATCAACCTGTCTCGCAAAGCATTGTTCGGGGATGACGAGGATTCGGAAAACACACAATCACCGGATAGGACTCAGGTTCCAGATAGAACCCAAAGTCGCCCAAGAAGCACTGGTGGGCCATCTGGTGGGAGAGGACGGTTCAATGATCGAGACCGAGGTCGTCGGCCCGGACAGGGATCCCCTTCTAATCCCTCCGGACCTAGGGGTAATACTAGTCCTGATCGACGATTCACTGGCGGTGATGGCTCCAATTCTGGTTAAACACATAACTTGTGATTAAATAACTGATTCCGTGAAGAGGTGGGTTGAATACCCGCCTCTTTTAATTTGCTTTGCATGGTAATACCTGCGTGATAATATTTAAAATATACCTAAATGGTACTCGCTAAAGGGGGCACTTTGTCCGTGATCAGAGTAGTCGTAAATGGTGCAACTGGTAGAATGGGAAAGGAAACTTTGGATGCAATTTGCCGAGAGGAAGATTTGGAAGCCGTCGGAGCTGTATGCCACCGTGATAGAGGAGATTTGTTAAAGTTATCAGATGGATCTGATATACCACTTTCAACTGATTTGGAATCTATATTGATAATGACCGCCCCGTCGGTTGTGATTGATTTTACCAATGCCGCAACGTGTATGGCGTCAGTTCCTACGATTGCTAAGAATTCAATAAATATGGTTTTGGGAGCTAGTGGCTTAACTGAGGAGAACTTAGAGTTTCTGGGGCAGGAGGCTATCAAGAGTAGCATAGGCATAGTGGTCGCCCCCAATTTTGCTTTAGGGGCAGTCATATTAAAAAAATTGGCAGAACAAGCTGCTCCTTTTTTTGATTATCTTGATATTATTGAAGCTCATCATGAGGCCAAAATCGACGCTCCATCAGGCTTTGCCATGGCTTTAGCGCAGTCGTTGGGTAATGATAAAGAGTTCACGCGGAATGAAACCAGTAAAGAGAATTTAGAAAATACTCGGGGCGGGGAATACAATGGTATAACAATCCACAGTATTCGTATGCCGGGCCGGAGTGCGCATCATGAAATTATTATGGGGGCACCTGGCCAAACCATATCTCTTAAGCATGACACTTTAGGGAGGGATTGTTACATGCCTGGGGTTGTTAAATGCGTCCGAGAAGTGGTTAAAACTCCTGGGTTAGTGGTAGGTCTAGAAAATGTTTTGGGGCTCTAGGTAATTGAAACAATGGAAAATAATGTTGGACAAAATTGGGATAATTTAACTATAGCCGTGGTTGGAGCTACAGGTGTGGTCGGCTCTGAATTCTTATCTATTATAGCTGATCGTCATCCTGAAATAGGTAACTTAACGTTGCTAGCGTCTCACCGTTCGGCTGGCAAACAAATAGATGTGAATGGAAAAACGTTTACTGTCCAAGAGACCACAAAGGACTCGTTCGATGGAGTTGATTTGGCGTTCATATCCGTTAATACAGCCATGAGCAAGGAATTAGCTCCAATAGCAGTATCTGCAGGGGCGGTCGTCATAGATGATAGCTCAGCTTTCCGGATGGATGATGATGTGCCATTAGTGGTTCCCGAAGTTAATGGCCAAGATGTGGAGGTACATAACGGTATCATTGCTATACCAAACTGTTCTACTACCCCGTTGGCTATGGTAGCTCATCCTCTGAGGGAAGTTAGCCCAATAAAAAGGATAATTGCAGATACCTATCAATCCGTATCTGGAGCTGGTGGCTCTGCTATGACTGAGTTACGAGAACAGAGTGCGGCTTTACTAGAAGGACGAACTGTGGAAGTTAAGTCTCAGCCTCAGCAAATAGGATTTAATGTTATTCCTCATATCGATGCATTTCAGGAAAATGGTTATACGTGGGAAGAACAGAAGATGATCGATGAATCTAGGAAAATTCTGCATGCCCCTGATATCGCGATATCAGCTACCTGTGTCCGTGTTCCTGTGTATATTTCGCATAGCGTTTCAATTCACATTGAACTACAGGAACCTATTTCTGTAAATGAGGCACGGGAGCGCCTGAGTGTTATGGCTGGATTACAGGTTATGGATGATCCAGCTAACAATATTTATCCGATGCCGTGGGGTGCAGCAGGTAAAGACGATGTGTTCGTAGGCCGTATAAGACAAGACGCTTCTAGTTGCAACGGACTAGCTATGTGGGTGGTATCGGATAACCTGAGAAAAGGTGCTGCTTTAAATTCCATTCAAATAGCAGAAGAGATAGTAGAACGGGGGTGTCTCGGGAAGTAAATCTTTATCATCTCGCCCTTCCTCGGGCTTTCTATATGTATGCCCAAAGCCGTCGTATTTGACGATATAAAACGATAACGTCACACCCAATCCTATTTTAAAAATCCCCCATTATTCTTAGCTAGTATCGTGTATAATGGCCCAAAACGAGTAGGAGGCTCAGCATGGAAGAATTAGGCAGGCTGATAACCGCTATGGTTACCCCTTTCGATGACCACGGCCAGCCAGATTACCCGCAGGCTAGACGCCTTGCTAGTTCGCTGCTTGATTCTGGTAGTGATGGGGTTATAGTGTCTGGAACAACTGGTGAATCTCCTACCCTCAGTACAGAAGAAAAACTTCGGTTATTTGGTGAAATTAAAGATGAAGTCGGTGAGCGAGGAAGCGTAATTGCGGGCACGGGTAATTACAGTACTTCTGAAACTATAGAACTGAGTCAAGAAGCAGAAAAAATAGGGGTTGATGGTGTTCTACTGGTCGTCCCTTATTATAATAAGCCTCCTCAGGAAGGGTTATATCAACATTTTAAGTCTATAGCAGAACAGGTGCATCTCCCATGTATGCTTTATAACGTCCCTAGTAGGACTAGTCTGAACATGACAGATCAGACTACTCTCCGACTTAGTCATGTTGATAATATCGTCGGTGTTAAGGAAGCCAGTAGTGATTTAAACCAAATTGCTAGGATCATAGAAGGTGCACCCTCAGGGTTCAGAGTTTGGAGCGGCAACGACGATGAGACTTTCCCTATTATGGCAATGGGTGGATATGGAGTGGTAAGTGTCCTTTCTCATCTGGTGGGTTCCCAGATTAAACATATGATGGGTTTGTTGTTAGAGGGAGATGTAGAACAGGCGGGATCTGAACACAGGAGACTATTACCGATTTTTAAAATTATGTTCACCGTTGCCAATCCTATACCGATTAAATACTCTCTGAATCAGGTTGGGTTCCAAGTGGGAACACCTAGGTTGCCACTAGTACATCCCGATGAACAGGTGGCTGAGAGCATAGATCAGGTGGTATCAAATTATAAAATAGATCTGCCGATTAAGTAGTGTGCTGAGTAGAAACAATTTAAATTAGATGCGATATAAGTTTATTGATCGTCGGACGCTACAGATCCAACGTCAGGTGATTGTTGTAACTGTGGGTCTCGGCGCGCTCTTATCTTATAAGTGCCGCGGTAATCTGCCGGCAATAAAACGGCTATTCGGTTCATCATAAGTTCAGAAACTGAGTCTATGGCGTTCTTGTTAATTTTCCCTTCTAGTACGGGTGGGGTGAAAGGAGGGCCTATATTTACTCTGAAACGTTGTAGTGGTAATACCATCCTCCAAGGAGGGAATTTCTCGGTCCCACTGATACCAATTGGCAAGATGGGAGCTTGTGATTTTATTGCAAGGAAAGCGGCACCTTGCTTGGCCTTTTGCATTGAATAGCAAGGGCTTATTTTTCCTTCAGGAAAGATGACGATAGCCCCATCTTTGGAGAGCACTTCGAGAGCTGTTTTAAGAGCTCCTAAGCCACTGCCAGATCTATCCAGAGGATGTACTTTTGCCAAACGCATTAAAAAACTCTTGTAAGGATTAGAAAACAATTCTATTTTCCCAAGATAATTTAATATTCTAGGTGTACTGGCGAATAATGCTGGAGGATCGTTATAGGAAAGGTGGTTAGATATCACGATTAATGGCCCGTAACGAGGAACATATTCTGCGCCGCGAACTTCTAGACGGCCAAAGAATTTAAAACAGAATATTGCGAATAGACGGACCGACGCGTACAACCACTTCATATAGGGCCTACTGTAGGGTTTGTTTGAGTGATTTCTAGAAGTCTTTGCATTATTAATTCAATAGCCTGTTCGGCATCTATGGTATCTGTATTAATCACCAGGGCGTCATGGGCTATTGCCAATGGTGAGGTAGTTCTATTGGAATCGACTAGATCGCGGTTTTGGGTGCTTTCTAAGATCTGGGAGTAATTTACTGATATCCCCTTATCCTTAAGTTCTAACCATCGACGTTTAGCTCTTATTGGGAGGGAGGCGGAGATGTATATTTTCGGATTAGCGTTCGGTAGTACGACTGTACCGATATCTCGGCCGACCATCACAATGTCTGTAGTTGATGCTAATAACCTTTGTTGGGAAACTAAGGCTTTTCGGATGAACTCGTGTTTAGATATTTCAGATACGTTGTCTACTACTTGAGGGTCTACGAGTTCATCCTTAAGGTAAATACCATTTATTTCAACCGAGTCACCTATATTATTATCAACGTCTATAATAAGATTATTGACAAGTTCTGATAGTCCATGAGGATTTGAAGGAGAGATATTTTTATTTAGGGCGAGCCATGTTACAGCCCTGTACATGATGCCGGTATCGAGAAAAGTTATCCCGAGTTTTCCAGCTAACATCCGGCCTACGGTAGTTTTGCCCGAAGCTACAGGACCATCTACGGATATATTTATATTAGGGCGGCTCAAATATAGTGCTCCTTCTATTGTGTACTGAATTATATCATTGGTAGATCAGTATCATAATTTCTGTGTTTATGAATCTCTATAATACGTCGGTTTTTGTCATTTAATTTTTCTGGTATATAATCAACAGGAAATTGCTCCGGATATAGCTGTGAGAGGTGCTGGTCCGGTGGCCTCTAAAACTAATCACAATACTGATGTGTCGGCTGGTTGCTCCACCGAAAACAATAGTTTTGGTGAGTGGCAGAGCGCTATTAAAATTCTGACAGCTCCAGTGCTTGTTCTGAATCTGAATTACGTGCCTATCAACATATCTACGGCTCGCCGGGCGATCATTTTGGTGGGTAAAGGGAAAGCAGAGCTATTGGAACAACGGGAAGGGCAAGTTAGAACCATCTCTCAACATGTTGACGTACCCTCGATAATTCGTTTGGTTTATTTAGTTAAACGTCCCTTTGTGCCAAGTAAGTTATCGAAAAAGGAAATTTTTTTACGAGATCAATATACCTGTCAATATTGCGGTATAAAAAGTGCGGAATTAACTCTGGATCATGTCATACCGAGGAGACAAAAAGGTGCACATACGTGGGAAAATGTTGTTGCCGCGTGTTCAAAGTGTAACTTGAGAAAGGCTGGCTTTACTCCAGAAGAGGCTAAGATGAGATTGCTACGTGAGCCTAAAATTCCGCAGCCTAACCCTTATAGGATGTTACAAGAACGGACTATTTTAGATGAGTGGAAACCGTATTTGCCGTGGGCTCTGAGTAAGTGATTAGTGTGTATTCAAGCCGCCACCGGCTGGATAATTAATCGATCCATCGAATGTGCGAGATTTGAATTTTATAACACTTGGAGATGGTTCTACAAAGGGAGGTTGAGCATCAACACTTCTATAGCCAATCGAGGATTAACGTTACTGTCTAAGTGACTGATAGTATCTTCCAGCCCTTTCAAGAAAGTTACTATGTCGGTTTGAGTTAGGTGACTGGCGTGTAGCCGCAATTCATTGAGGTAATCTAGATTAAGGATAAAATCCTCAGTGCCAATTTTGACTAGTAACAGATCTCTCCACCATATTTGCCACAGAAACAAAACGTTTTTGACTTCGACCCTGTTCTTACGGTAGGCGTCTGCGAGCTCTGAAGCGTAGTCAAACCTAGTCTGGAGAGCAGCTTTACTAGTTTCGTATATGGTGTTAGTGAGGTTTGCTCGACTCGTTAGTGTATCTTCATCAATTATTGCGTTAATTGCCCAGCCTAGGCAGCCTTTGGATAGGCGACCTAATTGTTCGGCTAGTTCTGGTTCAATGTTATGTTGTTCCATCAAATAGTTCGAGATTTCACGTTTAGGCATTAAACGTAACTGTAGTTTACGGCACCGTGAAAGGATTGTGGGTAGTACGAGGTTTTCCCTATCGGTTAGTAGTAGAAATATAACATTATCAGGTGGTTCTTCTAATGTCTTCAACAAAGTATTGGCTGCCACTCCGCTCAAAGATTCGGCGCCATCAAATATTATTATTCTGTGAGAACTTTCATAGGGAGTCATTTGTACTGAATGGATAATTTCTAAAATAGCTTGTCGTCTAATCCTGGTTCGACTTGGTTCGTCGTCCGGATCGCCAATTGTCTCAATACGCACGTCAGGATGTTCAGCGTTTGAGATCTTCTTGCATGAGGCGCATTTCTGACACGGGCTTCTGGCAATTTTTTGCAAACAATTGATAGTTTGTGCCAAATGAATCGCTAAGGACATTTTACCTATATGAGTAGGGCCGACTAACAGGTATGCGTGGGCAAGGCGATTTTCCGTTAAGGCAGAATTTAACTCATGTAGTAGGTGGTCTTGCCCGTAAATCGGAGACATTTCTAAATTCCAACTGAATTGTCAATAAGTAAGATGCAGCGGTCTAGAAACAAAATGTATGTGATCATGGAATATCGCATAACATCATATCCTGATACGTTTCTCGTCGCCTCATTAATCTACTGGTTCCATCTTTTACTAGAACTATAGGAGGTCTCGGGTTCAAATTGTAATTGCTTGCCATTGATGGGCAATATGCACCTGATGCCGGTATAGCTAGCACATCTCCAGAGGTTACAGAAGGCAATAACACATCGGATGCTAATATATCACCGGATTCGCAGTATTTGCCCGCAATGGTCACCAGGTCGTCTGCTTCTAGGTTCATCTTGCCCGCAGAATAAACTTCATATAATGCTTGATAAAGGGCTGG
>ENA-UPTF01000204-UPTF01000204.1-marine-metagenome-genome-assembly--contig:-NODE-204-length-42315-cov-3.638619_pt1 | contig 42315 bp, 48 predicted proteins | sample MGYA00238166_ERZ767019 | MGnify/ENA primary metagenome ERZ767019 (study PRJEB28930, sample SAMN06266391) | marine metagenome | isolation source: Sea water from 250 m depth | place: Atlantic Ocean | study... | reverse complement strand
CATGTGTCGCTGAGCCAAGTTGCACTAGGCGGCTCGTATGCCCGAGCGAGAATAGACACCAAGATGACGGGGCAGGGGTCGTCGAGTGAGATCAGTGCCGTGTACTTCGGAAGACAAAGCGCGAAACATGATTTCAGGACGTTTCAAAAACATGAGGCTCCTCACAGCAACTCGAATCTGCTGTTTAAAGGCGCAGTTGACGATGAGAGTCGAGCTATTTACACCGGCCTTATCAGAATCGAACCCGCAGCCGGGGACGTGAATGCTTTCCAAACCAATCGGACGCTCAAATTGTCCGAAAAAGCTTGGGCCGAGTCTGTTCCGAATCTTGAAATCGAAAACAACGACGTGAAATGTAGTCACGCGTCGGCGGTAGGTCCCATCGACGAAGAGCAAAAATTTTATATAGAAAGCCGCGGAGTTCCAGCCGATATAGCTGAAGCACTGGTTGTGAAAGGATTTTTTGCCGACGTCTTGAAGGGACTTCCTTCATCAATGGTGAGCGACGCGATCGATCTTCGAATCGAACAACTCTTGGCTCTCGACATGGGACGGTCATAGCTATGGCTCGTGTATGCAACGTCGACGAGATTGGAGATGGAGAAGCTCGAAGGTTTGATGTTGAAGGCCACCGCATCGCTGTGATCAGAATTGGGGAGACAGTTCATGCGATAGGGGATAGATGCAGTCACGCAAACTATTCACTTTCCGATGGAGTGGTCTGGTCAGAGGACTGCGCTATCGAATGTCCGAAACATTTCTCCAAATTCAACCTACGGACTGGGTTACCTGACGTTTTTCCGGCAACGCAGCCGGTGCCGGTTTATGCGGTGCAGATTACGGACGGGGAAGTAGAAGTGGAATTGCCATGACCGTGCTCTCGATAAGAAATCTAGGTGTAGCGGTCGGTGGCCAACAGATTATCAATGGGGTTGACCTCGAGATCTCCTCTGGTCAGGTCCATGCCGTGATGGGTCCTAACGGATCAGGCAAGAGCACCCTTTCGAACGCCATCATGGGAAAACCGGGATACCAAATAACCAGCGGCTCACTTGAATTGGATGGGCAAGATCTTTCCGCTCTTCCTACATGGGCCCGTGCTCAAGCTGGGCTTTTCCTCGTTATGCAGTACCCAACCGAAGTTCCAGGTGTTTCCGTTCGCGAGACTTTGGAGTTTGCTCTAAAAGAACGCGGGCTCGAGGAGGTCGACGTCCAATCTCGACTAATTGAGGAAGCTCAACAGATCGGACTGCAAACCGAACTTCTCGACCGCGCCCTTAATGTTGATTTGTCAGGAGGCGAAAAGAAAAGGAATGAAACTGCGCAATTAGCGGTGTTGGGTCCCCAGATCGCAGTTTTAGACGAACTTGACAGTGGACTTGATATCGACGCGTTACGAGCATGCGCTGAACGCATTGAGGTTATGACTGAAGAAGGATTAGGGGTGCTATGCATCACCCACTATCACCGCCTCCTCGATTATTTACCAGCTGACCATGTCCACATCCTGGTGAACGGCCAAATCGTTGAAAGCGGCGGACCGGAGCTTGCCCGAGAGTTGGAAGCCAATGGCTACGCTCGATTCACCGACTCCGACGGCGAGTCAGATGGAGTGTCGGTTGCAATTGGTGGGCGATCAGAGACAAACAGCCTCCTCGCCGCCGAACCAGAAGACCCGTTCGCGGACCCACTCGCCTAAACCCGGTGGTTAGTGCGACTTTTCGGGCCCATTACACTTATGGGACTTCGACACGACCTAGCGGTATTGGGGGCGGAAAATGAAACGCGAGCTGCTTACGGCTGAACAACTTGAGAACCTTTCAACAGAATTACCTGACTGGGATGTTGCTTCGAATGGCTTAGAGCGCACCTTCGAATTTGGTGACTTCGTAAAAGCATTTTCATTTATGTCAGCAGTAGCGTTGCATGCTGAGCGTCTAGCCCACCATCCCGAGTGGTCCAACGTGTACGGAACGGTGCGCGTTCGGCTCACAACCCACGATCTGGGCGGCATCAGCGGACTTGACGTCGCGATGGCTGAACTTATAGAAGATCTTGTCGGTGCCTGATCTCAGAGGCCTGCTCTTCCGGCTGTACAAGACGTTGTCGACATTCCGACGAGCGAAACTCACCATTGGAGTGCGAGCGTTGGTTTTGGACGAAGAAAACCGAATTTGCCTCGTGCGTCACAGTTATCGCGACGGTTGGTACTTACCGGGCGGTGGTGTCAAAACCGGCGAGTCGTTGGTTGACGCGATGCAACGAGAGTTACGCGAAGAGACCGGGGTGGAACTGCCGGAAACCCCGCAGTCCGTTCACGGTGTGTTTTCTTCATTTAGAGAACACAAAAGTGATCACATAGTCGTCTTTGTGGTGAAGGATTGGTCCATCAGTTCTTCGGTGTCTCCCGAAATTGCTGAAGTCGCGTTTTTTGCTTCGGACGATTTGCCTGATGGGACTTCGGCGGCAACGACCAGACGTATTAAAGAACAGATCACAGGGGTGCCACCTGGACATCGTTGGTGAAGCCCTAGGCCTCCAGTTCGTCCAGTCCTGTTAACAACGTGTTCCAGGACAAGGTCGCGCACTTGATTCGAACCGGAAACTTCACGACACCTTTGAGTGCCTCTAGGTCGCCGAGCTGAAATGTTCCCGTCGAGGCCGGGTCCAGCTCTTTCGAATCAATCGATTCTTCGTGGATCGACATCATCGACTTGAATTGCCGGGTGAGGTCACGGACCTCACTTATCGATTTACCTTGAACAGCTGCGGACATCATCGATGCTGAAGCCTGGCTGATCGAACATCCCTGACCAGCTATTCGGAGCTCACCCAAGGAGCCATCTTTCAATTCGAAAGTGAGGGTCACCTCATCCCCACAGAGAGGATTAAATCCCTCTGTTCTGTGTGCCGGAGGAGACTCCAGTTCCCCTCGGTTACGAGGGTTCCTGTAATGGTCAAGGATGATTTCCTTATAGAGATCTTCAAGTCCAGGCACGTGATATTCCCTCGCTTAGAGCGCAAACATTTCGCCAGCAGGCTCCAAAGAATCAACTAGAGCATCAATATCTGACTCGTCGTTGTAAAGGTATAGGGAAGCGCGTGCTGTGGCGCCGACCCCCAGTTCCCGCATCAAAGGTTTTGCGCAATGATGACCAGCCCGAACACAGATTCCTCTTTGATCAAGGACTTGACTTAAATCATGAGGGTGAACATCTCTGTATTGGATGGATAGCACTCCACCGCGTTGGGAAGCATCTTTCGGGCCGTGAATTGTTAGTTCATCTCCATAACGTTCACCCAGAGCGTTGAGGGCATATTCAGTGAGTTGAATTTCATGCTGACGAATCTCGGCCATCCCCAAAGATTCAAGAAAACTTACAGCAGCACCTAGCCCGATGATTTCAGCGATTGGAGGTGTCCCAGCTTCGAATTTGTGTGGAAGCTCGTTTGGCGTAAATCCGTCCCTGCGCACATCCAGAATCATCTCTCCGCCTCCAAGAAATGGCGGCATCGAGTCCAGTATTTCCTCTCGACCCCAGAGCACTCCGATCCCAGTCGGGCCGCACATTTTGTGGCCCGTGAAGCACATCAAATCGGCACCCAGGTCGTTCACATTGGTGGGCAAGTGCGGAACATATTGACTGGCGTCGACTGTCACAAGCGCCCCAACTTCATGTGCACGGTCCGCGATTTCACGCACTGGATTCAAAGTCCCCAATACATTGCTCATAGCAGTGACACTGACCATCTTCACGCCATCTAGGAGTTGATCGAGCTGGTCTAAATCAAGGTGGCCATCGGAAGTCAGAGGTATCCAACGAATCTCGAAGCCTCGTTCCGCTCCAAGAATCTGCCAAGGAACAATATTCGCGTGATGTTCCATGTCGGTAATGAGCACAGCATCGCCCTCGGAAAGGTTTTGTCCTCCCCAGGATCTGGCGACGAGGTTAAATGACTCGGTTGCGTTCTTCGTGAAGACAACTTCATTCGCTGAATTGGCGCCGATAAATTTTGCTATCTGCCCTCGTGACATCTCCATAGCTTCCGTCGCTTGAGCAGCGATCTCATATGCGCCACGATGCACGTTGGCGTTAATGGTCCGGTAGTAGCTGTTCATAGCCTCAATCACGCTGTCCGGTTTTTGTGATGAAGCAGCCGAGTCTAAATAGACAATCTGATGGCCATTAATTATTTGAGACAGGAGAGGGAACTGGTCTTTGAGGTCAGATGGCAGGTTCATGATTCGAACCGTTCGTAGCCCTCATGCTCCAATCTCTCTGCCAACTCAGGGCCGCCAGATTCGACGATCTGACCATCGAAAAGTATGTGTACATGATCAGGATTGAGCTCAGATAGCAGACGCTGATAATGGGTGATGAGGAGAACCCCCATTTCCGGCCGTTCCTCTTGAACCTCACGGACGCCCTTCGCCACTACCTTCAGGGCGTCAATATCAAGTCCAGAATCTGTTTCATCAAGAATGGCGAGTTCAGGTTGAAGTATTGCCATCTGCAGTATTTCATTGCGCTTTTTTTCTCCGCCGGAAAAACCCTCATTGAGGTAGCGATCCATGAAAGAGGCATCCATGTCTAAACGGCCCATCCACTCTTGCATCGCCACATAGATGTCAATAGCAGAGACTTCCTCAGCTTGTCGCGCAGAGGCTGCTTGACGAAGAAAGTTTCTTACCGACACACCAGAGATTTCTTGTGGGTATTGGAAGGCGAGAAACATGCCGGCTTTAGCGCGGACGTCAGCATCCCAATCCGCTATCTCATCACCATGCAGGCGGAGATGTCCACTTACGATCTCGTACTCAGGTGACCCCATCAGTGTCGTCGCTAACGTTGACTTGCCTGATCCATTAGGGCCCATAACCGCGTGAATCTCACCGGAGTTGATCGTTAAATCAACTCCGTGCAAGATGTTCGGACCGTCAGAGGCCCGAACTTCGAGTGCCTCAATCTCGAAGAGCGGCGGTGCCATACAGCCCAGTGTATTGGCGCTTTCAAGCAATTAACACTGTCTCAATAGTGTAAATCCGACACGTTCGGATAGGAATAAATCCGACTGACGTTTATTCAAGAAAATCGCGACAGACGTCAAGCCAGAACTGTGTCGTCAAACTCAGCGACTCAACATCGATTCGTTCATTGTGGCCGTGAAAACGGCTCATAAAATCACTCGACTTCAAATCAGGACTGAAAAGACCGGCTCCGTAAGCTACCGATCCCAGATTCCGGTAAACCCGTGCGTCGGTAAAACCGACGACGAACTGAGGTGAAAGTCGAGCTCCCGGGAAAGGTTGGTTGACAGCTTTCTGGATTGTGTCCCACATCGGGTTATCCATCTGACTGACGCTCGCGGGATCGTTCATTATGATTTCGACCTGAACTTGATCCGCCAAGTCGCCCAGAGCGCTGTCGAGGTGAGCTTGAACTTCCGCTGTTGACTCACCGGGCAGTGTGCGTATATCTACATTGATATCAATCTGATCCGGAATGACGTTCGTCTTCATCCTCCTATCTGACTCCGCGACGTTGGGTGAAAAGGTTGTGTGGGTGCAGCTATAGAAATGTCTAGCAACGCCTTCCACTGGGTGAGCCTCCAGCCAATCATCAATCCGGTCAGGGTCGAGCATGATCGACTTCGTCTCGTCATCAACATCAAGGATGCTCACTTGTTGACGCCATAGTTCATGAAATTGAGCTGGCGGTCTGTAATCCGCGAGGCGTTGCACGACACCAGCTGCTCTTACCAAAGCATTATCCGATTTGAAGGGCGCTGATCCGTGTCCCGGGGTGCCATTAACCCGGAGCCTTCGCCACGCGACACCTTTTTCTCCGACGTTGATTCCAATATAAGGATCGTCCGATGTACCAGTGTGAAGGCCCCCATTTTCTGTTAACACGTAATCCGCCATGATGGCGTCAGGATGGTGATCAGCCATCCACTGCGCACCGTGCGCTGAACCCGACTCTTCATCGGCCACAGCGAAGTACAGGAAATCCCCTGAAGGCCGAAATCCGCTTTCGGCTAAATGCTTAAACGCGACTGCCTGAGAAGCAGTCAAATTCAACATGTCAACTGCTCCTCGCCCCCAGACCTCACCGTCGACGAGTTCACCCCCGAATGGGTCCCGTACCCAACCTTCAGGGTTGACCGGAACAACATCGGTATGGCCCATCAAACACAAACTTGGGGCACTCGGATCGGTCCCTGCTATACGAGCCACCAAAGATTTTCTACCTGGCGTCGGTTCAAAAGTCTCGATATCAACCCCAGGCCCCTCAAGAAAGGTCTCTAAAGCATCACTGTTACGGATTTCGTTACCCGAAGTTGCAGTGCCATCGTTAACACACTCATTCCGGATCAAAGTCTGTAACAGCTCGATAGTTGTCTGGGTCCGCACATCTTTGTCAGTTGCCATTCAATGAGCGTAGATGGCTCTGCTACGGACCGCCTGAAGATATCTACTTCGAGTGAAGTTGGTCCCGCTTTTTGGCTCCTCAAAGCTTGTGCTTGTGGTGGAATACACCCGTGATAAATGAGACCCTCTGTGATTTGACAGCGATAGAGATGCGAACGTTGCTAGCAGAGGGAGAGATCAGTTCACGCGAACTCTTGGCAGCGCACCTTGCACGCATAGAAAAAGTCAACCCTGAACTCAATGCGATTGTCACCTTAATTCCGGAACAGGCGAACGAAAGCGCTGCTAGAGCAGACGACGCTCAAGCGAATGGCGAACCTTTGGGGGTGCTTCACGGTCTGCCGATCGCACACAAAGACCTAGTCGACACTGCCGGTGTCCGTACCACGTTGGGGTCACCCATATATCAGGACAGAGTCCCCGACCAAGACGATCTGATAGTCGAACGTATTCGTGATGCAGGTGCGATCATGATTGGGAAAACAAACACCCCTGAGTTCGGCGCAGGTTCTCAAACATTCAATGAAGTATTTGGAGTCACGTCCAACCCATATGACACCTCCAAAACCTGCGGTGGCAGTAGTGGCGGCGCCGCCGTAGCGCTAGCCGCGCGAATGCTTCCCATCGCCGATGGTTCCGACCTAGGTGGATCGTTACGAAATCCCGCGTCATTCTGCAATGTGGTTGGCTTTCGACCTTCGGGCGGACGCGTCCCAACTGTCCCCAGTTCCAATCTGTGGATGCCGATGGCCACAAAAGGCCCTATGGCGCGAACAGTCAGCGATATAGCGCTGTTCATGCAGGCCATAGCTGGACCTCACCAGCTAGCGCCCAGCTCCAATGTTGAGTCACCAGAAATATTTGCTGGCTCATTAGAACGAAATTTCAGTGGTACCAGAGTTGCCTGGTCACCTGACTTGGGGGGCTTACCAGTGGACCCAGCGGTACGTGCCGCTCTCGCTTCGGTACCAGACCGTCTTTCGGACTTAGGTTGCGAAGTAGTAGAGAGTTGGCCCGATCTCTCTGACGCCCCTGAGATCTTCCAAACACTTCGAGCTGAAATGTTCGCCCACAGCTATGCCGCATTGTTGGAAACGCATCGACATCAGCTCAAGGAAACCGTTATATGGAATGCCGAAAAGGGCTTAGCGATGTCCATGAAAGATCATGGCGAAGCTTGTTTCAAGCAAGCTCAAATGTTTGCTGAGCTGCAGAGGTTCATGGCAGACATCGATTTCTTGGCTTGCCCAGTCACACAAATTCCACCTTTTTCCAAAGACATTGAATACATCAAAGAGATCGAAGGTATTCGCTTTGACACCTACATCGACTGGATGAGGTCGTGCAGTGACATAACGACAACCACTCATCCAGCGATCTCAGTGCCTGCCGGATTTACCCCCGAAGGTTTACCCGTAGGCCTTCAGATCGTGGGAAGAAGCCGCGACGATCGTTCTGTTTTGGAACTTGCTTATGCTTTTGAACAGGCAACGGGCATCGGTCAACGACGTCCGCCGCTATTAGACGATTAAATCTGCCTGACGCTAGAAGGTTTATATTCGTTCGAAGTACCGGCGTCGTTCCCAGTCAGTCACTGCAGCATCGAAAGCGATGCTTTCGTTTAGCCAGAAATGGCTGTAGTGGTTGACGACAGCTTCGCCAAACGCCTCCCTGACGAAACTGCTGGATTCAAAAAGTTTGGTCGCTTCGCGCAACGAGGAAGGCAGAGAAGCTGCCTCAGATTGGTATGCGTCTCCTTCAAGAGCTGGTGGGAGTTCGCTACGAGATTCGAGTCCTTCTAATCCGGCTGCGATTGCGGCCGCGTAGGCCAAATAAGGATTCACGTCAGCCCCAGGGACGCGACATTCGATTCGAAGTGACTGCTCTTCGCCAACAATTCGAAATCCCGCCGTCCGGTTGTCGGGAGACCACGCAGAGCCGGTCGGGGCCCAGGATTGTGATTGGTAACGCTTGTAGGAATTGACTGTTGGAGCAAAACACGGCATCAGCTCTTGGAGGTGAGATAGCCAGCCGCCGAGAAAATGAGTGAAAGTTTCTGAAACCTCTAGCCCGGCTATCTCGTTGTCCCCGACGAACAAATTGTTTTCTTGCTTTGTTGACCAGAGACTGAGGTGCAGATGAGAGCTGGATCCTGCTTCGGTGTCATGAGGCTTAGCCATGAAAGTCGCAGCTGCTCCCTGCTGGTCGGCGACTTCTTTGACGCACTGCTTCAGTAAGACATGACGGTCAGCCATTTCCAAAGCGTCGCACCAGCGAATATTTAGTTCATGTTGTCCCCGCCCAAATTCTCCTTTGGTTGACTCGACTGGGATCCCCATGTCTTTCAGGTGACGGCGAAATGCGCCATTGAGATCTTCAGTGCGCGCTCCCTGCAACAGGTGGTAGTCCTCCACGTACCAGCCGGCAGGTTCCAAATTGTTGTAATCCCCCAGAGCGGCATCCCGATAGGTGGTCCGATAAAGGAAATATTCGAGTTCCGATGCCACCATGGCTTGCATACCGAAGTCTTCGAGTCGACGAATTTGATGGCGAAGAATTGACCTCGGTGCCACCGCAATTAGGTCTCCACTATGAGTAAGTAGATCGCACATGATTAACGCGGTCCGGTCGAGCCACGGAACGGGCCTCACAGTGTTCATGTCTGGGGCCAGATGAAGATCCCCGTAGCCGAGGTCCCAGTTGGAAAAGGCGAACCCGTCGACCGGCTCCATTTCCATGTCGACGGTCAACAAGTAATCGCATGCATGGGTCCCAGAGGGGTCTCCAAGAAAGAATTCGGCGTCGAGCCGTTTCCCCATCAACCGCCCGTAGTGATCAGTGAAGGCCAGTACCACGGTGTCGATATGACCCGCTTCTGTAGCCTCAGCCAATTGTTCCTGACTCCAACTATTAGGCATGAGGTAACCGTAGTAGTAGTTCGCAGGTCGGTGTCTAGATGCCGTTGGTTATGACATATTGGCGCCAGTAGTGTTGGTCCAGATGAGTGACCTTGCGATTGAGGCGTGTGGACTAGTAAGAAAGTTCGGCGATAATCACGCGGTTGACGGAGTTGATTTAGCAATCCCTCGAGGAGAAATCTACGGCTTCCTTGGCCCAAACGGAGCCGGTAAATCGACGACAGTCAAAGTCTTGTGCACCTTGCTTGCACCTAGTGCCGGTTCAGCGACGGTCGCGGGCCACGACGTCGTGAAAGATGCAGCCGAAGTAAGAATTCGTATAGGGGTGGCCCTCCAAGAAGCAGCGTTAGACGACAAGCAAAGTGGTCGAGAAATCCTTGACCTACAGGCGCGGCTCTTTGGCCTTAATTCGGACGACCGAGACGAAAGAGTCAGCCGGTCGATGGAGTTGGCTGATCTAGGTGACGCTATTGATGATTGGGTGCAGACCTATAGCGGTGGAATGAAACGACGACTGGATTTGGCAGCCGCGCTTATCCACGATCCAGAAGTGTTGTTTTTGGATGAACCGACGACCGGTCTAGACCCAGTCAGCAGAGTTCGGGTGTGGGACGAAGTGAGGCGCCTCAATGAGATGTACGGAGTCACGGTTTTTTTAACCACCCAATACCTAGAAGAAGCAGATGCGTTGGCTGACAGGGTTGGCATTATCGACGAAGGCCGAATTGTTCAAGAAGGCAGGCCGATAGACCTTAAGAGGAGTGTCGGATCTGATGTCATTGTGGTGGAACTTGTCGACAAATTAGATCAAGCCGCTGATGTTGCGGCTGCGTTGTCGGCAGTCGATGATGTCACCATCGGTACGCAGGGGATAACGATCTCGACAGCCGATGGGGCGGGGCTCGTCGCTGAGGTGGCCGTGGCTTTTAGCAGACAAGACATTTCCCCTCAATCTCTAACTGTGAGAACCCCTTCGCTCGACGATGTCTTTCTCCGAGCTACCGGTCATCGGTTGACGAGTGAGATCGAACAATGATGTCGGATCGGAAACCCATCTCTCAACGCAGCGGGTTTTTTGCTGATATTGGCACTGTTGCCCGTCGAGCTGTTCGAAGTCTTTCGAGAGAACCTGAGTTCATCGGTCCGGCTTTGGCTATCCCTATCTTCTTTTTCATCGTCAACATTGGAGCGTTAGAAGCTTTTGTGGAACGGCAACCAGGGATCGATTATCGAGCATTCCAACTTCCCGTCGCGATCGTGTTTGCAGTAACCGGAATATCACGTGCGAACATGCTGGTAACAGACATCCAAACCGGGTACTTAGATCGGATGCTGGTCACACCGATTCGTCGAGTATCGCTGCTGTTGGGTCTGATGGTGGCCGACATCGTTTTGGCGTCTGCTTTAGCAGCGGTAGTGCTGCTTTTAGGTTTCGCCGTCGGCGTCAGTTTTGGAACGGGAATCTCTGGTTTGGCTGTGTTTGTGCTTCTCGCCATGGCGTGGAGCCTTGCCTTCACAGGGTTTCCTTATACGGTCGCGTTGCGGACCGGTAACCCGGCGGCGGTTAATTCAGCTTTTTTGATCTTTTTCCCGTTTGCGTTTTTGACACCGAGCATGTTGCCGCGAGATTTGATGAGCGGATGGTTGAAAACGGTGGCGGCGTGGAACCCGGTTACGTACCTGCTTGAGGGTATGCGTTCGGTTCTGTCGGAAGGGTGGGACCCGACGATGCTCCTCAAAGCAATGGCCGCAATAGTGGGCTTGGGGTTGGTGACGTTCACCATGGCTTTTCGTTCTCTGGCCCGTCGCGTCGCGACCGGCTAGTTGTCTACCAGCCTCGGTCGACCCATTCTTGAAGTTGAGGAGCTTCGCTACCGATTGTGGTGTCATCTCCATGACCGGGAAGAACGACAGTCTCAGACGAAAACTTGGAGAACATTCGCTCGTCGATGCTTTTGATAATGGTGTCAAAATCACCGCCCTCGAAGTTTGTAGCTCCGGGCCCACCAGGGAAAAGGGTGTCACCTGAAAACAGCAGCGGTGTGTCTTCAACATGGAAACTCATCGAACCTGGAGTGTGCCCAGGGTTGTGAATGGTGCGAATACGTAGACGGCCGACCTCGATCACTGAATCATCTTCCAAGATGAAGTCGTAGCTAGGGAGCATCGTTGCATCCTCAGCAGCGACACCCACTTCGTAACCGGCATCTCGGATTGCAGGGATAGCTTGGATGTGGTCCCAGTGGCCGTGAGTTTCGACCACAGTTCTCACGCCGAGGCTTTGGCAAAGCTCTAGAAGCTGCTCGTGTTCGTTGGCGGCATCGATGAGCAGAGCGTCGCCTGTCTCGGTGCACCTGACAGTGAACACATTGTTTTCGTAAGGCCCGACGACAACCTTGTGTACTTCGACGCCGGTCCCTTTCCAGTGAAGAGTCATGTGTAAAGTTTACGGCTTTGACCTCTGACCTATCGGGATGTTGCACAGCGCAGACCATAAGTGATAGGTATACCTACCATAAGTGGCCAAGTAGGCCTGAGGACAAATTGAGGCAGAGGCTCCGAGTGTTTTCGAGCTCCAAGCGATTGACAATTCGAAGGCGTTTACTGCTCCACGTCTCTTGGTCTCTTGCATTAGTTCTCATGGGATGTAGCGAAAATACAGTGATCGATGAAACGGCCGATAGGACCGCTTCAGATCAATCCTTGGCTCTTTCTGTAGATGAGGACACTGAAGAAATCGAACCGCAAGACGGCCATGATGAAAGCGACGCTGGGCCCCAACCAGTCTTACCGGTAGTGGTGACGGATCTAACTGGAACTGAAGTCACAATTAACTCCGTTGACCGGATCATTCCTTTAGATGGCACAGTCGCTGAAGTTGTCTTCGCACTGGGACTTGGTGGCCGAGTTGTAGCCACCGATATGTCGGCGACCTTTCCTCCGGAGGCTGATGCGTTACCCGAGATCGGATACCAGAGAGCGCTGACAGCGGAGAGTATTGCTACATATTCGCCGACGGTATTGCTTGCAACAGAAATTGCAGGTCCTCCAGGTGTGATTGACGATCTCAGGCGACTCGGTTTCCCAGTGGTAATCGTTCCTAATCAATCCGGCCCTGGAGGCCCGCCCGAAAAGATTCGAGCAGTGGCTCAAGCGCTTGGCGTTCCTGAATTGGGTTCCGAATTGGCTCTGAAAGTTGCTGAAGATATCGCCAAGGCGACGGTTGTCGATCCGACAAGCAGACCTCGGGTCGTTGCGCTCTATCTGCGCGGAGCTAGCACCCAGCTAGTCCTAGGAAGAAATTCAGCAACGCATTGGATTATTGAGGCTGCCGGTGGGGAAAGCATGGCGGAGGTGTTGGACATAGATAGTAGTGAGAGCATTTCAGCAGAGGGTCTGATGGTGGTAGCACCGGATGTCATCTTGGTCCCGTCGACTGGACTTGATTCGGTTGGAGGCCCCGATGGGCTGATGACTATAGGGGGTCTTTCTCAGACACCAGCGGGTGCTCATCAAGCTGTTGCTCACTTCGATGATCAATGGCTCTTAGGAAATGGGCCTCGGGTTGGATCTCTAATTGAGCAATTAGCAATGGTTCTTGACGAGGCTCGCCGGACAAAGGAGAGATCTTGATGATTAATAAAGATGTCGTTACGGCAGCTGCAGCGCTTGCCCACTCAGTACCCGGTGCTGAGCTTCTGCTTCGACGCACCGATGGAGGTCGCCTGTTGGTTGCTGGACATTCTCGCGCCGACTTAAGCCCGTGTACCTTCAGACATTTAGTGGCAGATGGGCCGTGCCCCATAGCCAAGGAAGTTGAAACGTGGTTGGGCAGCATCGAACCGCGAGGCACACTAGAGCACGCTGTCGCCGGTGTTTATCGTTCTCGGCACCGTGCAGGAGAACGATGGTTTGTAGCAGATCTTCACCCGACTCGATTGAGACAGGTCTTTGACGGCCTGGACTGCGACCCAGAAGTAGCTGATGCAACTGCTGTCGTCTTGAAAGCTGATTTGGGGCTCAATGTTGTCGTAGTAAAGCTTGAGGTCGAAGCACGATTTTCGAGTGAACGGGTTGATGAACTAGCCCTTTGTGTTTATGCCAGCTATCTGGCGGAATTAGCGGGGGGCGATTCAATGAAATTTTTACTAGATCAAGGTCGAAAGAAGAGGGAGTAAGAGAGATGAGCATTGTCAGAATTAATGCGATAACGGTGCCGGAGGGATCTGGAGATGAATTGCTGAAACGTTTTGAAGCCAGGCTCGGCGAAGTTGAGAATATGGATGGATTCGAAAATTTCGAACTTCTTCGCCCAGCCGCTGGCGACACCTGGTACGTCTACACGCGTTGGGCGTCAGAGGAGGCCTTTCTGGCGTGGGTTCGTTCGCCCGCCTTTGCTCGTGGGCATGCCGAAGCCTCCTCACAGCCCGTGGCCCATGGCGCAGAGCTCCTTGAGTTCGACGTAGTACTGCAAGCGGAAGCGACGACGTAGGCGAAATTATGTCTGCCTGCAGCTGTGTCGTGCGCCTATTGGTGTCATCGTGCTTGGTAGCACAACTCCTCGCGTGTTCTGATTCGGCAGAGACCATTGCGGTTGATCAGTCATCATCCGTGACGAAATCCAGCCGTGCTGAAGTTGGTGCGGAAGTCACTGAGCAAGCGACTTTTTCAGAAAATGTGACCGTCGCCCACCAATATGGCGAAACGTTGGTGCCGTTGAGCCCCGAACGAGTCGTGGTTCTAGGAGCACATGAAGAGGATTCTCTAATAGCGCTAGGCCTCATTCCTGTCGCTGTCACGAGATCACGGCCCGCGACCGAACTTTTCCCGTCTGTTTGGTCACGTCGGGTTCTTGGAGAAACTCAAATCATCGATCTTGGAGAGCTTGAGCGTGGATTGGACTACAAGCGTTTAGCTGAACTTCGACCCGACCTCGTTTTGGCCATGAAAGCGGAGTTGAGTCGGAGCGAATACGAAGCCATTAGCTCGGTTGCAGCGACTGTCGCAAGTCCAAGAGATTCAGACCAACCTGAACTTTCTTGGCAAGAGCATGTGGAGTTCTTAGGCCAGGTGTTGTCGCGTGACGCTGAGGCGGGTCAAGCCATTTTGGTTGCTCAGGCTTCAATTTTTGATGCGATCCGTCCCCACCCAAGTTTGAAAGGATCGTCATTTGCCTGGCTAAAAGCTGACCGTGAAGATGCAATAAGAGTCGCCGGCGGCAACATACCCTCATCTCGTTTTCTTAAGCAGCTTGGACTTGTGTATCCCTCCGATCTTGATGATGAGATTGGCAACGAGGGATGGGTCCTGCTTACGGAGCAAATGGTCAATCTGCTCGATGTCGACGTGTTATTGGTCGAAACAGAGTCACCGCTTACAGACGCGCTAATCGAGTCGTCGCTACTGGGCGCTGTGCCTACAGTGCAACAGCAGAAGACTGTGTGGCTGGAGCGGGGCACCGCCCTTCACGCAGCGTTGAATACAGTGACAATTCTTAGTCTCGATTTGCTTCTCGATGAACTGGTACCGAAAATCTCAGATGTCGTTACGGTGGTTCTGGACCCGCCCACTGCTGAAGAGCTATTGGCAATGGAAGCCTTTCGTTTGGTGTATGGAAGTGAAACGAAGTGGTCCGAAAAAAAGCGGCACTTAGAGAATGCCGGTGAACTTCGCATAGCTAATGAGGCATACCGAGCAGGGGCTGCTGATAACGGTGGAATCACTTTGCGACCTAAAGCAGCTGAGATTGCTAACGATTCGGCCAAGATCATCTATGACGTCTATTTCGGAGACTCAGCTGCCTATACCGACTTGGATCGAACTGTCTATCTCATAGACGGATTATGGACGGTAACAGAGAAAGATTATTGCGGCTTCCTCTCAGCCGCACAGGTCCCCTGTAGCGAATGAAATCAGAAGAGTTCGAGTGGACTTGAAAACCGGATCTAAGACACAAACTGGTGAGGGAGCTACCAGACCGTTCTGGTGGGTCGCGGCAGGTGTTGCGTTCCTATGTTTAATGAGTCTGGCCAGCCTCTTGGTGGGGCCAGTGCCAGTTGACGCTGGCCAGGTCTGGGCGGCACTTTTTGATTTCGATTCGAGCGACACCGGCCAAGTCGTCGTTCGTCAGCTGCGTCTGCCCCGAACACTTCTAGCCATCGTTTCAGGATGCTGTTTAGCGGTAGCGGGTTCAATGACTCAAGGAGTAACCCGCAACCCATTAGGGGGGCCTGGAATATTAGGAATTAACGCGGGTGCAGCGTTCGCAATGGTTACTGCTATTCACGGATTAAACATTGTCACCGCCAGCGGGTATGTCTGGTTCGCGTTCGTTGGAGCGGTCGTCGCGGGCTTGTTGGTCTATGTGGTGGCCCAGGTTGGTCCGGGAGGAGTAACGCCGGTCAAATTAGCTTTGGCGGGAGCAGTTGTCACCGCGTTGCTATCCGCGTGGACCTCGACTTTGTTGTTGCTTGACGAAGAGACGCTGGACGAGGCCCGCTTCTGGTTGGCCGGATCTCTAACCGGTCGAGGAACTGAGGAGGTGCGCCTGTTGTTTCCCTTGATTGTCGTGGCCCTCCTAGGAGCTCTGATGCTGGGGGCACCTCTAAATACGCTTTCTCTGGGAGAGGAAACCGCAGTATCGCTGGGTCAACGAGTTGGGCTAGTGCGATTCTCTGCAGGAGTTATAGCTGTTGTCCTCGCAGCCTCTGCGGTCGCCATAGCCGGTCCGGTCGCTTTTGTCGGCTTAGCAGTGCCACATATATCCCGGTCGCTAGTTGGATCGGATTATCGCTGGGTCACGGTCATGTGCCTCATAGCTGGTCCGGGTCTGTTGCTGGGGGCTGATGTGGTGGGCCGAATGGTGGTATCACCGCTTGAGATGCAGGTCGGGGTTGTAACGGCCTTGGTCGGTGCGCCCTTCTTAATATTCTTGGTTCGCTCACGAAAGCTTGCTGGGTTGTGAGTCTCTTAACGCTTGTCCCACCGTCGCCACAGACCCTGATTTTTTTAACGGTTGGGCTTGCTTGCGTTGGTGTTTTAGTCAGTTTTTCTAGACGGCTTTCTCAATCCCAACGTGCGATCCGAACGAATTGTTTCTCGACTCTGGCTGACCTTCGAATGATTCGCCTATGTGTCGGTACCTCGCTCGTGCTGCTTTGTCTAGTTCTGGTGGGCTTGGAGGTAGGGGACTACCCGATCCCGAGATTTAAGGCGATAGCGACTGCTTTCTGGAACCGGGGAGGAGAATATGACTTTGTCGTCAACTCCTTGCGGTTTCCTCGACTAGTCGCCGCCTTGCTCGCCGGGTTTTGTTTGGCAGCTTCTGGAGCGTTGTTTCAATCGTTGCTTGGCAACCCTTTGGTTTCGCCGGACGTGATCGGCATCAATACTGGTGCGGCTCTGTGTGCGGTGTTCGTGCTCACCGTTGGCGCCGATCTGAGCGTTCTCCCTTGGGCTGCGTTCGGGGGAGCAGTATTGACGGCTGTTGTCATCTATTTGCTGGCATGGAAACAGGGCATCAGCGGGAGTCGATTAGTTCTCGTCGGTATTGGAATAAACGCGCTGCTTGCATCGGGCATCACCTACCTAATGGTCAAATATCCGATTGAACGGGTCGTCGCAGCAGCGCGCTGGCAAGTGGGAAGTCTTTTCGGAAGCTCATGGACCGACGTTAGAACCTTGGCTTTAGGTGTGATCGTGATCACTCCGGTTAGCTTGTTTTTGGTTCCTCGGCTTCGACTCCTCCAACTTGGGGATGAATCGGCGGTCGGTCTAGGGAGTCGAGTCGAACTCGAACGTATGGCAGTCATTGTCGTGGCGTCCGCCTTCGCGGCTACTGCTGTAGCCGTAATCGGACCTTTAGGCTTCGTTGCTCTGCTTGTCCCGCACATGGTGAGATTGATCGTCGGATCGCTGACCGGTGGCGCTTTGCTTCTAACTGGACTCGTTGGCGCATTGTTCCTTTTGGGTTGCGACCTAATCGCTCAGCAGCTATTTGCCCCGACCACCCTCCCAGTCGGAGTTATTACGGCTGCTTTGGGCGGCCCCTATTTTTTGTTCATTCTTGTTCGATTTAACCGCGCACTTTGAAAAGAGATCTGAAATGGTAACCCTTGAAACCTCAGAGGTTGTTCTCTCATATGGGAGTAAGCGAGTAGTTGATGACCTTGACTTCGTTATACCGGCCGGGAAGATTACCGCGATCATTGGTGCCAACGGATCGGGGAAGTCGACGTGTCTGCGTGGTTTAGCTCGAGTCCTTCGACCAGTAGGTGGAGCAGTGTTACTGAATGGTGAAGATATCCACCTGCAGCCGACCAAGGCCGTCGCAAAACAGATTGGGCTATTGCCTCAAGGTCCTACGGCGCCAACCGGCGTGACAGTCTCGGACCTAGTCCGGCGTGGGCGGTATCCGCATCAACGGCTTTTTGACCAATGGAGCACAGAGGACGAGGCTGCTGTGCAGAAAGCGCTGTTTTTAACCGCCCTCAACGATGCTTCCGAAGAGCACGTCGACCATCTTTCCGGAGGACAGCGACAGAGAGCATGGATAGCAATGGCCCTAGCGCAAGAGACGGATCTGATGCTCTTAGATGAACCGACCACCCATCTAGATATAGCTCACCAAGTTGAGGTGCTTAACCTCCTAAGAGATCTAAATCGGACAGAAGGAAGAACGGTTGTCATGGTGCTCCATGACATCAATCAAGGGTGTCGTTACGCGGACCATGTGGTGGCGATGCGTGACGGCAAAATTGTGAATCAGGGCTCGCCACAAGAGGTCGTCAATAGTCAAATGATGGACGAAGTGTTCGGTCTCGCTGCTGTGGTAATTCCGGACCCAGTTACAGGCACTCCGCTGTGCGTGCCTGATGTCGTCAAAAGAAGACCACTTGCGCCCGGATCGATTCCCTAATTTGCGTTTGGTGACGCTCAGGAGTCATCGCGCAACGAACGTAGAAGACCGATGACGAAGGGCTCGAGCTGTGAAGGATCCGTTGCGACTTCAGTGAAGGCCACCCTGCTGGTCCGGTCCCCCGCAGTGCTAGCTACACGAAAAGTCATGCCATACCGATCCACTCCGATCATTTCAGCCTCTCTAGCATTTGGTATGCCACCGCGTTCCTGAACAAAGATGAGGTTTGCATCAGCATGGTCGTCATTCATGTGTTCAATAGCGCCTAGTGCGTTTTGACAAAAGGGATCTTCCTCTGCGGTGCAGTAATCCCCGGCGGTCATCCAACTCATGTGTCCAAAGCCACCAACGAAGCGACAGCGTTCAACCTCTAGTTGCCAAAAATTGAAGTCCTTGAACTTCAGATAATCGGCGGCATATGGGTGCTTCTCTAAGTATGTCGCTTGAAGATCATCTGAAGCTGCGAGCAAGTTCATTTGTCCGATCAACGTGAGTCTTGCTCCAACTAAGGGATCCTCGTCAGCGGCGCGGGATGTATCCACCAAGAGGCTGGCTCGATTGTCAAGGCGGGCGTTCTTGGTGTGTTCTGCGAGGTCCGAGATCAGGATGATTGGATTTCCGTCACCGTCGACCATATGAGAAACCAGACTGCCGTAGGGATATCCCTCGGTGGTGAGGGTTGACAGAACCCCTGCCGCGCTTGATGCCATAAGCGAACGAGATAGTTCTGCGTCGCTAGGGAAGGAGTGAATATCGCCGACCGGCGATACATCATGTCCATCACCGTGTTCAAGTTCTGGAGTATCGGTCATTGGATAGGTCCTATGGTGCGATTAGTGGCGGTAGTGCCTGGGTACTGAGGTCGTTGTTCGTAATCCCCAATAACAGTGAAGCACTAATTCTGTCTTGAGTAGTAGTGACCCGTTGTGGGCGGGTCCGCTCTACGCTGTTGGAGGGTTTTGCCCGAGGCAGGCAAAGGAAGCGTTGGTAAGGAGGGGACTCCCCACCAGACCGGACCCGACCCACAACTCGCCTCAGCACGAAGAGGCGAGGGACCCAAAGGGTCCGCGGGTACGTTGTGAAAGTGTTTAACATAAAATGATAAGCAAGCCAAACATAAATGACGATAAACATTTGTTCGAAGTAAATATAGGCTAAAGACCAAGTTATATAGGAGTTGAAGCATCCATCTCCTAGATTTCGTCAATTACACATATTGGGTGTCCAGGGGCGAATCGTTGAAACCAGTTGCTATCTCAAATAAGTAAGACCTTTAGGTTGATATTTGGTATTAGGAGCACTTATCATGCGAGTGTTATTCCCCCTCTAATGTTCTTATGGAGATACCAAACATGAAACGTTCGTCCTTGCTCAAATTGCTTGGACTGGTCTTTGCGTTCGCTTTAGTTGCCGCCTCTTGTGGCGATGACGGAGCATCCGTTCGTGAGGTCGGTTCAGCCAGTTCTTCTAGTGGTTCTGGTTCCGGTAGTGGTTCTGGTTCGGGTAGTGGTTCTGGCAGCGGGTCTGCCTCCGCTAGCGCGTCAGCTTCCGCGAGTGCATCTGCCTCCGCTAGCGGTAGTTCCTCTGGAAGCGCTTCGGCGTCTTCTAGTTCACCCGCAAAAGCGGGTGCTGAAGTCACCGATGATGCGACAGCAGGAGAGGGTGGTTACGACTACGCCTCAAATGTTGATAACCACCGCCTGTTAGTGCTCGACATGTGTGACATGAACGAGCTGCTCGGCGCTAGCCCCATCGACTTCGACGCCGTTGCTGATATTTACAACAATGGAAAGAATGCAGAAAAGAGCGACGGATCGTTCCGAACTCTTGGAGGCTTCGCCTCAGCAGAGGGTAAGAATCACCCCCATGACGCCTATTACGGTGCTCCGGGTTCTCTTGACGTGTTCATTACCTCAGCGCTCGAAGGAACCGGGATGTTCGCAGGTGAATCTGATGGCGTAAGAAAACAAGGCGTCCAAAAAGGCATGCAGAACCAAGCCTTGCTTGCATACGTAACCCATGAGGTGAACTCTGCTGTCGCTAAAGCCGGCGACGGTAACTGGGCAGGTGCTGTGCATAACTGGGATGAAGGTTGGGCCTTCTACCACGGCGCTAGCGGAAGCTGTGGGCCATATGGAACAGCCAACAAGCGCGGCGGTAACTTCGGAACGATGGGCTCGGACGGCGAGACCGCCCAAGCTAACGAAGCCATCCTCAGTGCAATGATCGCTGGTCGAGATGCACTGCTCAGAGGTAGTGCTGGCGGAGCTGAAGCCGCGGTTTCCCTGGTGAAGCGTGGTGTGGTCATCACCTATTCGCAGGCAGTGATGCGTTACGCAGTGAAGGTCGAAGCCGACCTAGCGGCGGGCGATATGGATAAGGCCCGCATCCACCAGGCTGAGGGCTACGCCTTCTGGAGAGTGCTGGAGCCAGAACTTGGGGCTACCGGTATGTTCGCCGAGACGATCGAAACCCTGAACAGTGCCTATGAACTGGATAACGAACCAGGATCGGGCCCGTCCTCGGACGACATTCGTACTGCTCTTTATCCGGTCTGGGGTCTCTTAGAGATCGGCCGTGATGACATCGGGAGCCTGCAGTAGAAGTACTGCCACGATTGGTGGGCTCGCCTAAGGGCGAGTAGGTCCAGCCGTCGTTCTCACTCTGGGTGCAAATCCAATGGAGAACGACGGCTGCTGCCATTTTGGTTAGGTGCGTACTCGCAAGTAGTGATGCACCCTTTGTCAGAGATATCAGAGAGCTATCCAAAGATTTACACCTCCCCTGATCAAAATGAGTAAGGTGTGCTTGATGTCAGTCGTAGAGAATCCCGAAGCATCAGGGCCCTCAATACGGGCTGCTCAACGGCGTGTCGTCAACGAAGTTGTCGCAATTGATGAGCGCACAAGCGAAATCCGTTTCGGTGACAACGAATATCTTTTGGTACCAGTTCCGATAAACCGAATCGGTGCTAACCAGTGGCGAGCATCAATGAGACGTGTCGACAGTGTCGAACTCCAGTTTGGAATGCCCGGACCGGTAGCGAAATTGAAGGGCGCGAACAGAATCAGTAAACGCTGCACGACGGTGCGACTCAGCACAGCGCTAGGGCTCATAGACAGCGGTGTGCGGGGCCAAATCACGATCAAGAGGGACGGGAACTCCTAATGGTCGTTTGTCACTGCCTCGCCATCAATGACGCCACTATTCGAGACCTTCTAGCTACGGGTGCTCTCAGTGTTGAAGAAATTGGGACGCGATGTGGAGCCGGTACCGAATGCGGTGCATGTGTCGATCAAGTGCGTCAATTGGCGGGTCCGCGGAGCCTCACAATTCGACCTGCAGTCGCTTAGGCCGTCTCGATCGGATAAGCCGACTGAGTGTCACTGCTCTATAGGTCGCTGCGTATATGGTCTTCTGTGCACGATCTAGGAGATCACAAGCAATGCAAGGATCAGACGCAGTAATCGAATTTCTAAACGAAGCGCTCACAGCTGAGCTAACCGCTATAAATCAATATTTTGCCCACGCCAAAATTTGTGAAAATTGGGGATGGAAAGGTCTAGCTAGTGCCTTCCGCGAAGAATCAATTGAAGAGATGCGCGACGCTGAGAAATTGATTGAACGCATTCTTCTGCTTGAAGGTCACCCAAACGTTCAACGACTAGGAAGTATCGCAATTGGGGAGTCAGTCGAGGAGCAACTCGACTTAGACCGCCAACTTGAGATAGACGCAGTCGCGAGATATAGGCGCGGAGTCCAAATCTGCCTCGACGAGGCTGACCCCGGTAGTCGAGAACTCGTGGAGCATCTCCTGGTGGGGGAGGAGAACCACCTCGATTGGATTGAAACCCAGTTGTCCATGATCGACGACATCGGAATCGAGCGGTACCTCCAATCCTCCATTGGCGAAGAATAAGTAGCCACGGTTTAAGAATTAGCCGCCGGTTCCTGGGTTGAGGCGACTTCGAACCCGAGCCCCAAAGCAGCTGGAATCTGATGGCTATCAAAGGTCAGATACGTCAAAGGCTGAGGAAGTCGATCAGCTGCTGCCAGATGCAGAGCGTCAACAGTGCCGAGCTGGAAAGTTGCACCAATCTCCACAGCTCGTGCTAAGCAACGCTCATCAATTGGAACTACAGCGACACGGCCCCAATCTTCTCTGAACGCAGACCAAAGTCTTTGTTGCTCAGTAGGGCCTGAAGCAACGCGATGTAGCGCCAATTGAACTTCAGTTCTCGCTAACACCGACGCGCACCAGACCGAATCTGCCTGCAAATATTGGTTCACCAAATCGTGGCCAGGTTCAGATAGGTAGCGTTTCAAAAGAGCAGAACTGTCCAGCGCGACAGTCATTACCGGCCTCTAATTTCACGCAGAGCACGTTCACTCGACAGCCCCGCTGGGAGATCAAAGACCGCTTGGGGTCCCTGTCGTTTGGAATTACTAGGTGCCTCGACCAATCCAGACGCAATGAGCGCCTCAATAGAAAGACTTTCATCTGCGTGACCCACTGGACCCAATTGAGCGATGACCTTCCCATCGACGGTCACAAAAATGGTGTGGCCTGCTTCAGCGGCACGAAGGTGATGCGCGAGGTTGGCGCGAAGATCACGAGTCCCGACATGGTGGACAGAGATTGAATTGTTCATCAGCAGCTCTAAGATCGGAAATGTGTACATCAGCGTACACAATTGGATTGGCGTATCTTCGCGCGACGAGCTAAAACAAGACTCCCAACCACTTGTCGAAAAGGTAACCACCGTGAACTTTGCATTCACAGAAGAACAAGAAGAACTTCGCAGCTTCATCCGCTCCTTCATGGAGGAAAAATCTGCAGAAGCTACCGTGCGAGAACTCATGGAAACAGACGACGGATACGACTCCGCTGTTTGGAGCCAAATGGCCGAACAACTCGGACTGCAAAGCATGATCATCCCCGAGGAGTACGGAGGTCAAGGATTCGGCTACGTCGAATTGGGTATAGCGCTCGAAGAAATGGGACGAAGCCTTTTATGTGCACCGTTCTTCAGCACTGTGGTGCTTGCCGGTAACGCCATAATCCACTCAGGGAACGAAGACGCAAAGGCAGCGTTGCTGCCAGGGATCGCTGACGGCAGCACCATCGCAACCATGGCCTTGGCAGAAGCCAGTGGACGTTGGGATGCAGAAGGCATAACCGTCGAAGCGAGTGGAACCGGTGACGGAGCAACAATCACCGGTGAAAAGATGTTTGTCACCGACGGAGGAACTGCGAACCTGTTTGTGGTCGCAGCCCGAGCGGAGGGAGGAATCCACCTCTACACAGTGGACGGTGATGCCACCGGTCTCAGCCGCGAAAACCTCTCAACGATGGACCAAACCCGTAAACAAGCCCGAATCACTTTCGACGGCACCCCAGCCAGTCACCTGTGCGACACCAACGATTTCTCCTACATCGCTCAGATCCTCGACCTAGCAGCGGTAGCACTGGCGAATGAACAGGTAGGGGGCGCACAATTTGTTATGGATATGGCCGTCCAATACGCCAAAGACCGAGTCCAATTTGGTCGTCCCATCGGCTCGTTCCAAGCCATCAAGCATAAGTGCGCAGACATGCTGCTAGAAGTTGAATCAGCCAAGTCGGCTGCCTATTACGCTGCCTGGTGCGCCTCAGAAATGAACGACGAACTGCCGTCAGTCGCATCTCTCGCCAAGGCATATTGTTCCGAGGCTTATTTCCACTGTGCCGCTGAGAACATCCAAATTCACGGCGGAATCGGTTTTACATGGGAACATCCTGCCCACCTGTACTTCAAACGAGCTAAGAGTTCTGAACTCATGTTTGGCGACCCCGCCTACCATCGAGAGCTCTTAGCCCAACGAATCGGGCTCTAGAACTTCTATTTCTCCGCGAGGGGAACTAGGACAACATGCTTGGACTTGTAGTAGCAGTCTCACTGGTAATCGGGTTCGTAGTTGCCGCAGCCGCTATCGGCCGTGAGACGCGACGATTAAGTCAGCAACCTCGCCAGCCCGTATGGCGGCTCGAAGAGGCGGCAGGCTTCGTAGCAGCCGAAATACCCTTCGAGGTCGCAGCAAAGACTGACCCAGAGACCTTGAGGCAACTCTTGAGACTCCATCTCAACGAACTCCAATTCAATTCTGAACTTGACGATGACCAAGACATCGCTGACAGTTCAACCGCAGTGCAGAATTTGTATCGGCGTGCTCGATCCGATGACATAGAAGTAACTCGACCGACCGTAGATGCAATTATGAATGCTCACCTGCAGTATCTGAAGCTAATTGGTGCTCTCGGTCCAACTCAAAGCCCGACCTGAGGCAAAATAGACCCTATGGAAGCACCCAAAGAGCTAGAAGGCCGCAGATACGTAGGCGATAAACGAATTCAAAAGGTCCATGATCTAGAAAGCTGCACCAACGAAACGGCCGTGAAAGCCCTATGTGATGCCAAGGCCTACGCAACATTTGGACCTGACGAACTACGCGAAGCACGAAATCGCGGTTATAAACCAGCGACCTGCTGTCAGAAATAGCGACTTCACCCTTGTCGGTCACCATCACTGAAACCCGTATCGAAGGAACACCCCACCTAGAAGCATTTCTTGTTCACCCCGAACGCTCCTCGACTCGAGCACCAGCCCTCCTTCTTTGTCACGGCTTCCCATCAAAGCAACGCCCCGGTGTGCCGAGCAGGTCATATGAACAATTCGCCGAACGGGTCGCAGAAGAACAAGGCTGGGTTGTCTTAGCAGTGAGCCTTCGCGGGTGCGGCCAATCTGAAGGCCAGTTTTCAATGACCGGTTGGCTTGATGACGTGGCCCGATCAGTGCGACGACTCCGTGATGAAGGATCCCAACAGATATGGCTCGTGGGATCCACAACAGGGGGATCGCTGGCAATTATGGCTGCGGCCCAAGACCCTGAAATTCGCGGAGTTGCAGCGATGGCGCCGCGAGCAGACTTCGACGATTGGGCAGCTCACCCACGTCGCTTCTTACAGCATTGTCGAGATGTCGGAGTCATCGACGATGATGACTACCCCGATTCGATGAACCGATGGTCAGACGAACTTCAGCAAAATAGAGCGATCGACTCAATGAAGGCAATGGGTGAACGCCCTCTCCTCATCCTTCATGGCACCAACGATCGTCAAGTTCCACCCGCTGACGCCCAACTGTTAGCGGATCTCCATCCCGCACCGGAACTCAGGCTCGTCAATGGGGCAGACCACAGGATCCGGCACGACCCCCGAGCTCTTGCAGTTCTATTGGGGTGGCTCGAACGCCAAGCAGGAGAACGACTCGATTAGTTCGAAGAATCTTTCTTCGCTATCAACATGGTTCCGACTGTACGAAGCGCCACTTCGTCGTTCTGATTAATCATTTCGCTGCTGAGTTCAACAAACCCAAGATTGGGCTTCGACCCGCTCTCTCGCGTGCCCAGTATCCCCACTCTCAAAGTCAGGACATCGCCTACGCGCACAGGCGCAGGCCACGACAGTTCCGAAAGTCCCGCAGCACCCAAGCAATGCTCACCCAAAAACCCCTCCGCGGTGAGCCGCATCATTAATGATCCGGTATGCCAACCCGACGCGATCAATCCGCCATACATAGTTTGAGCGGCGGCTTCTGCATCAACGTGAAACCGTTGCGGGTCGAACTGAGTCGCGAATGCGAGCATTTCCTCTTCGACCATCTCAACGCTGCCCAAGACAAACGATTCACCGACCGAAAAATCTTCGAAACAACGGTCTCTCACAGGAACAGTTGACGTCACTTTGCTTTCCTCGCTTGTGCTCTTTGTCTTCGTAATTTCGATAAGGCTTCGGGTGAATCAAGGTCAGCAACCGAATGAAAACCGGCGTCAGCGTAATGCCCAGCAACGTCTTTCCAACCCTGAGGGGTTACCCCGAATCTTTTAGCGAGCAATGCCACAAAGATCTGCACCTTCTTCTCGCCGAAACCAGGAAGCGCCAATAATCTCTGACGTAGCTCTGATGCCTCAGAGATATCTGCCCAGAGCTCACCCGGGTTGCCGTCATAATGCTCAACCAAATAGTTACAGAGGGCATGGGTTCTTTCAGCCATCGACTTCGGAAACCGATGCAACGCAGGCTTTTCAGAAAAAGATTGGATTAAGGCCTCGACAGGGAACTCCGCCAAAGCTGCTGCCTCTAGATCAAACCCAAGGCGTTGCTGCAACCGATACGGCGCGACAAAGGCCCGCTCGATAGGAAATTGTTGATCCAGCAGCATCCCAATCAACAAAGCCACAAAATTGTTATTTAACAAGTCATCAGCCTCGCGGTCCCCCGTGAAGCGCAAAGAACTAGACATTTACATCACTCGCGAAAACCACAGTCAGTCCCCGACAATCTTGAGAAAGAACACCACAAGCCATGTGATCAGACACGCCATCGCAGTGAATCTATCCTTGCCTATAAAGGGCATGTGCACGGAAAGTACGTGTTTTGGTGACATCTGTGATGTATCAAGTACAGCAATGACCACCGACGTATTTACCGATGGCGCGTGCTTGGGTAACCCAGGACCCGGCGGATGGGCGTTTGTTGTTGACCAAGGACCATGGTCGTCGGGATTTGAATCTCACAGCACTAACCAACGCATGGAATTGACTGCGGCCAGCGCAGCAGTCCAAGCACTAGAGGGCCCACTACGGGTTCACAGTGATTCCACCTACGTCGTCAATTGTTTTCGTCAGGAGTGGTGGAAAGGATGGCTCAAACGCGGGTGGAAAAATTCGAAAAAAGAGCCCGTTGCCAACCGCGATTTGTGGGAACCCTTTATTGAGCTGGTTAACGCTCGAGGCGACGTCGAGTTCGAATGGGTCAAAGGACATGCAGGTCACCGGCTTAACGAAGCAGCAGATCAGCTAGCTACAACCGCCGCAGCTGAACAAGCAAGCAGAACAGGCGGCATATACACCGACGCGATCGTCAGAGGACTCGACGGGGACAACGTCGAGGCAACCACGAAAGCCGACAACGACGCAGCCCACAACATTGCTGTATTCGGCCATCGCCCAACCGAGCTAGGCGGTTACGGAGAAAACAGCACAACGTTGGCCGTGCGTCGTCGTCTTATTGAAGTGCTAAGAGCAAAGCTCGAAATGCACTCCGATATACAGGTACTGACCGGACTTGGGTTGGGTGCAGAAATGCTGGCCGCCGAAGCGGCATCAGCCACAGCCATTCCATACGCCGTAGTGCTCGCTTTCGACGGTGTGGAACTCAGATGGCCTGACGCGACCCAAAAACGATTCCATGAACTCTTGGCTGGAGCACGCGCCGTAACTACAGCTAACGCCGAAACCCCGAAAACCAGTGCAGAATTCGGCAAAGCAATGGGACGACGCGACGACGAAATTCTTCGACGCGCCACAGAAGCCGTATTAGTGCGGAACAGCAACGACCGAACGTTGCGAGAACTGCAAAAAAAGTTGGAACGACAATTCGAAGAAGATGTCTGGGTCATCGAACCAGAATAAAATCAGCCGGATCGGCGAGTCACCCGTCCTCTAACGAGAGCGACGTCATGCGCCGTGACAACGCAAAGAACCCTCCGATCCTCCTTCCAAGAGCGCTCACTCGGAGCGTAACCAGTGATGGCCATATGAACCGGATCAAAGACATGCCCCGTCGCGTTACGAAATCGGTCGAGACAGCCACTTTTCGCGACTTGCGCTACCGCACCCGCACCCGGCCACTCGGTGGCAGCAAGATCAAAAACAGCAAATACCTCGGCCTGATGGTCCTCATCACAAGGAACAGCATCAACTTCTTCGATTTCATCTGCTCCAACAAGAAAACAATCACCAGGAACCAGGCGAAGAACGCCAACGCTTCCAGCGACCGTTATATCTCCGGACGGACTTCGTACCGAACTATCTATGAGAGATAACTTGTTTGGTTCGCTGCAACCGAAACCGACAAAAACAGTGACCAAACAGCAAGCCAAAAATCTCACTCGGTTGTCAACTCAACTAAACCGGCAAGTCGCCACAGCGTTCGTTCCATATTTTTGTTGTGTCGACGGGGATACCCCACAACCTCAATCAGAAGAGGTAAACGCGCCGTCGACCAATCAAAAGTTTCAGTCACCAACGTCTGTTCACCTACCTCCTCCAGCTCATATCTCCAAATATGGCCACCCAAATGCCCCCACGCGATCAGACGGTTCTCCTCGAACTCCAACACTCGACTTTTGATGCGGTAGGGAATACCAAAACGCATCTTCATAGCGAAAGTACTCCCAAGAGATAAGCGAGATTGTTGACCAATGTGGCCCTGAACAGTTCCCGAACCGTCAATCGCAGCATGCTGTGAAGGATCAGCCAACACATCGAAAATGACCGACGCAGGAGCCGAGATAAGTCGTTCGCGACTAGTTACGCGGGAAGACATATCCAAAACCTAGCTGCCCCTCATAGCGTGCAACTGTCAACCCAATTTGAATAACTCGTCAGGTAACGCGCCGCGTCCCCGCGTAACTCGCCCGTCGCCGTCGAAGAGAATCCAAGCAGGCTGGGAAGAGATACCGAAATAGTTCCAAAGAGACCCATCGACATCTTCGAGATGAGGCAAGTGACTTAGGTCATGACGCTCAATAAACGCGCGATAGCCCTCGATGTCATCTCGACCGGGTAATCCGATGATCGCGACCTCACTCTGGTTACTTAATGCGGCGACCGCCGCTGCTTCAGCGTTACAAGCACCTCACCACGGAGCCCAGAACCACAAGAGCACTTCACGCCCAGCCAAAGACGAGGGAACGAACGTATCTCCCGAAATAGTTGAACGTTCTAGAACCGTCAACGCAACAGGTACTCCGGTACCGACCCTCTCTACCAGCACAGACGTCTCGGTACTTGCGCTACTCGATTGAGCGACAGTCCCAGGTTCCGAGTGGCTCAGAACCTCTGGCTGATTTGCGGTTGAACATGAAGCCGACAAAACCAAAACGGTCACTACAACGACGTTAAGAAAGTGGCGTCTCACCCAACAAAGGCTATGTGTCAGAACTCCGCAGACCGCTAGATTTAGTGCAAGTGAGTACAAGAGCCTTGATCATCACAGCGTTAGCAACCGGACTGGTAATACTCGCGGCATTCGCGGTGCAAGTACTCATCGCGACATAGAAGCAATCAAAGTTAAGTTTCGTCACCTCACCAAGGCCCAACCATCATGGGGTTACGATGATCGTCACGATGACTTCGAACCACTTTGATCTAGTCGTAATTGGAGGAGGGCCCTCCGGGTATGCAGCAGCCCTAACCGCCGCAGCCGCTGACCGCAGCGTTGCGCTTATCGAACGAGACCGCCTCGGTGGCACATGTCTGCACCGTGGATGTATTCCCGCCAAAGAACTCCTCGAAACAGCGACGGTTCACCGGACCGTATCTCAAGCCGGTGAATTCGGGATCATCACAACGGCACCGACAGTTGACTTTTCAGCCACCCAAGATCGCAAACAAGCAGTTGTTGACCGACTCTTCAAAGGTGTCACGAATCTGGTCGGAAGTAAGGACATCGACCTCTTCCCAGGAACCGGAAGAATAGGAAACGACCGAAAGGTCACAGTGCAACTCGAGGATGGCACTGAGCAAGTGTTGAGCGGAGACTTCATCGTCCTCGCCGCTGGTTCTCAGGCAAAGAACCTTCCCGACTTCGAAATTGACGGCACCACCATTTTGTCTTCCGATGAAGTCCTGAAGATGGCGACGCTTCCGAAAAGCGCAGCAATTATCGGAGGAGGAGCAATTGGATGTGAATTCGCTTCCATGTTGACGGACTTAGGAACTGACATAACCATCCTGGAAACAGAAGAAAGACTCATCCCCGGAGCCGACGCCGATATAGCCAAAGCATTAGAAAGATCGTTCAAGAAACGCGGAATCAAATCGATAACAGGAGTCACAGCCCACGGGCATACTCCTCAACCCGGAGGAACTGTCGTTCACCTGAACAATGGAACCGACATCGAAGTCGAAAAGGTCATTGTGTCCGTGGGTAGGCGCCCCTACACCGACCATCTCGAACTATCAAAAACATCGATAGAGCTTGACGAAGATGGATTCGTAAAAGTTGACGAATTCTGTCGAACGAACGTAGATCGGGTATACGCAGTAGGAGACTTAATAGCCACACCCCAACTAGCCCACGTCGGATTTGCTGAAGCGATGCTCGTCGTCAGCGACATTGTCGGAGAGCAACGCCCGCCGATCAATTACTCAAGAGTCCCATGGGCTATTTATTGTCACCCCGAAATCGCCTACGCCGGGCTCACGGAGCAAGAAGCGGAGGAAGCGGGCTACGAAGTAGCCATAGCGCAACACCGATTCGTCGGAAATGCCCGAGCGTTAATTCACAACGAAACAGAAGGCATGGTCAAACTTGTCGCAGAACGCAGGTCAGACGGAACTGCCGGGAAGCTCTTAGGAGTTCACCTCATAGGCTCATGGGCGACCGAACAACTCGGCCAAGGCTATTTAGCCGTTAATTGGGGTGTCGACATCGACGAGATTGCAGACTTCATTCAACCTCACCCCACACTTTCAGAGCTCTTTGGCGAAGCTGTCTTAGAGTTAGCTGGCCGAACCCTCCACGGCTGAAGAGGTGCCCCTAGTGAATCACGCGATCTCAGAACAAAGTCCACTCAACTAAATGTTTCGAGTCCGTTGGCTTGGTCGAGTCGAGTACCGAGAGTCGCTAGACCTACAACGACAACTTTTTCATTCCAGCAATGACGACCACCTGCTTCTACTCGAACACCCACACGTGTTCACCGGTGGCCCCAACACCGATCTATCGCACCTTCTTGTAGAGCCCTCCAAATTTGGAGCCACCTATGAACAGACCGATCGAGGAGGCGACATCACCTACCACGGTCCGGGACAACTCACTGGGTACCCCATACTTTCCCTGCCGGGCCGACGAGGCGGGGGTATTGCAGAGACAAAAACGTATATCCACCAGTTAGAACAAGTGTTGATCGACGCACTTAGTGAATTGGGTCTCGACAACTGTGGCCGCCTTGAGAGACACCCGGGCGTTTGGGTACATCCCGTAAACGAAAGACCCCGAAAAATAGCGGCCGTTGGAGTCCGACTTAGCCGAGGCCGAACCATGCACGGCTTTGCTCTCAATGTGGCAACAGATCTCTCTTGGTTTGACTACATCATTCCCTGCGGGATCGAGGACTATGGGGTTACGAGTCTCGAAAATGAAGGAATCAACGCCTCAATGGAAAGAGTGGTGCAGGAAGTCTCAAAAAAGGCGATCGAAAACTGGGGGACTACCGGTTCTGAATTCGCGGCGACAGCTTTCCCGCAACACGAAAAAGATCTGGGCGCGTTCAAACGCAGCCCCACAAGCACAGCGAACGACGAAGTGAAAGTTCTTTTGCGAGAACGGAAGACGACTGACCGAAGACAACGACGCCTTCACGAAGTCGGTGTGTCTGACGGACTTCCAATAACCAACAGAAAACCCTCATGGATGAAAGCCCGCATCGATCTCAACGACGGCTACCGACGAGTTCACTCAACCTTGCGCAGTCTTGATCTAACCACCGTGTGCGAAGAAGCAGGCTGCCCAAACATCTACGAATGCTGGGGCAAAAATACCGCTACCTTCATGATCAACGGCAACCGATGCACACGTGCGTGCGGTTTTTGTCTCGTAGATACCCGACATCCGGCACCACTCGACCAAGAAGAACCGCAACGCGTCGCACAGGCAATCACTGCTATGTGTCTTAACCACGTTGTGATCACAGCCGTTGCTCGCGATGATCTGATCGATGGAGGGGTCAGCGGATTCATAAACACCATCAAAGCAATTCGAGTCGCCAGCCCGTCCACCACCATAGAGACATTGATCCCCGATTTCGGAGGAAAAAAAGAAGCGCTGCAATCACTAGTGAATGAACGCCCAGATGTCATCAACCACAACCTAGAAACCGTCGCTCGGCTGCAACGAGCAGTGCGGCCAAGCGCAGGGTACGCACGAAGCCTGACCCTCCTTGCTCGAGTGAAAGGCGAAGGTGTCGCCACTAAATCAGGGTTGATAACAGGACTAGGGGAGTCCGACGAGGAACTACTTGCCGCACTCGCTGACCTAGCCGCAGTTGGTGTCGACATCGTGACAATCGGTCAATACCTGAGACCGAGCCCTAATCACTTACCGGTGCAGCGATGGGTGGCCCCCGAAACGTTTGAAATGCTTGCCGACCACGGACGAGAGCTCGGAATCGCACACATCGAGGCGGGACCGCTAACACGATCTAGCTACAACGCATCCGACAGCATTCAATCACTGGTAGTGACTCAGTAACTTTCGGGCCACGGTGAGTACACTTCCCACGATGGCAGCAGGTCCACAGCTTGACGCCGCAACAGTATTGCTGCAGTGGTCGACCGGCGGGCTTCTGTTTTGCTGGGTTACGACGCGACGCAGAGAATTGGGCGTTGGCTATGGCTGGCTACTCAGATCAAGTTACGCAGTCATAGCGGCCCTTGCAGCGCTCGCTGGCTATGGATGGTCGTCACAACCAGTGCGCGACGCGGCATCAGTCGGCGTAGCTGCAGCCGCCGTAAGCGCACTGCTGTTATCGGTTGTCCATCGACACAGTCATCGAACCCCACACACCAACCAACCCAAAGAAACCGCCTCGCGTTTTGACCCCCGATGGGACCTCCTCGCGCCAACCATCGGAATCATCGGTCTAGTCGCGGCCGGCATAGGCGGCGGCGGTAACGAACTTCTGCAGACAGCACGAATACTGGTCGGAGCCGCGTTCTTGGGTTCAGTTACAGACGCCATGCTTCTCGGACACTGGTATCTGGTACAACCTGGACTGCGAAGAGAACCCCTGCTGGAACAAGTTTCTTGGCTCGGCAGACTTTGGCCTCTAGAGGTTGGCCTGCTAATCGTGCCGACAGGCATGATCTCTGTTCTCACAGGTGAGATAGACGACAGCTACGGAGGGATGCTCGGATGGTTCTGGGTTGCCTGCGCCATCACAACTGGGGCCCTAGTAATAGTGACCCGCGCAGCCTTACGCGAACGTCAATACGCAGCCGTCATGGCCGCCACTGGACTTCTCTACCTGGCGATCCTGACAGCTTTCGGAACTGACGTGGTAGCACGACTAGTACTCGAAACCTAGAAACCACCAAACGCCTCAATAACTAACGACCCTTCCACTCAGGTGCCCGCTTTTCTCGAAAAGCTTCAACGCCTTCTTGCGCGTCCTCTGTAATTCCCACAATTCTTCGAATGCTTTCACCCATTCGAACTGCCTCAGCCCAACTCATCCGCTGTGACCGAGTAGCAACTTCCTTCACAGCACGAACCGCAAGCGGAGCCCCCTGACACAGCCGTTCAGCCAGGACATAGGCCTCATCCATCAAATCATCGTGAGGAATGACCCGCCACGCCAACCCAATCTCAGCGGCCTGTTCGGCATCAATATTGTCGCCCGTCAACAAGATTTCCATAGCGTCCGCCCAAGCTAACTTCGACGGTATTCGCATTGATCCAACAATGGTCGGCACGCCCACCTTCACTTCAGGCATACCAAACACAGCGCGATCTGAAGCTAACAAAAAGTCTGTTGCTATAGCCCCGGTTAAGCCGTACCCAATGCAGGCCCCATTTACAGCAGCGATAGTGGGTTTCCATAACTCCAAACCACTCTCAAAACTATTGATCGTTGGAATTTCGAAATAACTTCCCGACCATGAACCCGCAGAGTTTCCTTGGCCAGGACGCAAATCAGCACCAGCACAAAAAGCGCGGCCAGCACCAGTTAACACCGCAACCCAGGCCTCCGGATCGTTGTAGAACTCCAACCACGCAGCGTTTAAACACTCCCGCATAGCGCCATTAATCGCATTAAGAGATTCAGGACGGTTATACGTAATCGTCGCAATATGTCCTTGGAGTTCGTATGTTGCTTCTTCGCTCATCATCCCTTGCCTAACTTCAAGATTAATAAAAGTGGTAACGAACAATTACCCGCCACGTGTCTAGTCCATTCGTCCACCACAATGGGGAAGTGAGACTCGTCATTCAAATTCCCTGTTTCAACGAAGCAGAGACGCTGCCAGCCACACTTGCAGATCTACCGCGCCAAGTAAGTGGATTTGACGAGGTTCTTTGGCTCGTCATCGATGATGGTTCCAGTGACGAAACCGCAGAAGTCGCCAAAGCCCACGGAGTAGACGCCGTCGTGAAGTTGACCCAAAACAAAGGGTTGGCAGTCGCGTTTCAAGTTGGGCTTGACGCGGCCCTGCAATTAGGAGCTGACGTCATCGTCAACACAGACGCAGACAACCAATACTCAGCAGCAAATATCCCGAACCTTGTTGAACCAATCACCCAAGGCCATGCCGACCTAGTAGTGGGAACACGAGACATAACCAACCACGAAGAATTTTCAACCCTAAAAAAATATTTACAAAAGATCGGCTCATGGGTGGTTCGACAAGCCTCAGCAACTGAAGTCTCCGATGTCACATCAGGATTTCGCGCCTACACCAAAGAAGCAGCTCTGCAAGTCAACGTCGTGTCTCAATTCACTTACACCCTCGAAACACTCATTCAAGCCGGTCGCTCCGACCTGGCGGTCGTTGACATACCGATTAGCGTGAACCCAACAACTCGCCCCTCACGTCTGTTTCGTTCAAAACGTCAGTATGTTCGAAGATCAGCAGGAACAATCTCCCGGGTATATGCCATGCACCAACCTCTACGAGTCTTCAATATTCCAGCAGCGGTCTTTGCGGTAGCAGGCCTGATCCTGTTTGGTCGTTTCGGATGGTTTTACCTGACTGCCGGGGGAGAAGGACACATCCAGTCGCTGATAGTAGGAGCTGTTTGTCTGCTAGTCGCGATGCAAATGTTGATGCTCGGTTTACTAGCGGACCTGCTCAGATCTAACCGAGTCATCAGCGAACGAGTTCTTCGACGGGTTCGAAATATTGAACTCACACTCGGTGATTACAGCACCATCGATGACGAAGCCACGCCCGAGCCCTAGCTGCGGCCTCGCCTGCGGTTACGTCGCCAGGCTAGTGAGAGCACAAGTGCCAACGAGAGCACGGAAACAGAAACTCCCGCCCTCAAACCAGAGGGACGATATTCGAAGACCACATTGCTGAAACCTTCGGGCACGGGAACCCCAACAAAAGCATGATCTGCGGCGACCAGTTGCTGAGGAACGCCATTCACCGAAGCCACCCAACCATTTTGCATAGCGTCAGCTACCACCAGCCAACCAGGACCAGTGGCTGTCAACGAAATGCTCAAATGATCGTATTGGTCATCAAAGTCATCTATCACTGCTTCGGCTGCGCCAGAACCAGTCAAATGATCAGACTGTCCCGAAAGCAGCACTAAATGCGAAGGGAGAGGCGTCTGCAGTATCTCCACGCGCTCTTTTCCGTCGGGAACGACTACACCATCAGAGGCAAACCTGACCCGTTCCAGTGCATCCAGATTTTCCCAAATTGCGACATCGTCGGCGTACGCCAAACGTAACCCTCCACCAGCTGGGGCCATTCCATTGACAGCAAGCGAGCCGGAATCATGAGTTCGAAGCTTTAAGGTCCCATCGTCAGCATCCAATCGGATACGAACCAAAATTTCGCCACCAACCGGTAAGTCCTCAGCCGCAACGGGAATCCAATGGCTCCCTGCTGGTAAGAACCCGCGAACGTGCCGTCGCCCAGTGCGCACAGAGCCGTCAGGCCCAACAATTTCGACTCTCAATCGACCAGCCAGATCAGTCGTAGAGAAATCTTCCACCAGATGAAGCTCGATACCCCGAAGCGGACGTGAGTCGACTGTTACCTCTAGGCGACCATCTGGATCAAGTTCACGTGCAGATCGACCGTCGGACAACATGACTGGCGTTCCCGGTAACGGAAAATCGACCTGAGTAACGAGCCAACGAACTGACATCCGATCCAAGACCGGAGACCTCAAGCGATTCACATCGAGAAACTCGAGAAAAGAAAACGTGTATGACCTATCGAATGCTTCAGGATCTATGGCAACTAACAAATCCCGCCACGTTGGCTGATGAAACACATGGCCGGTCACGGTTCGAATTCCGTAATGGGTGGTCGTGCCTGAATAGAACGCCAAATCATGCGCCGCAATTCGATCCCCATCTGCCTCGGACGCTAGGAATTCGTGAGCTGGGGTCGTTGGATAATGACGTTCAGGGACTTCGCTTGGCCAAAACGGAACAACAAATACAAGAATCTCCGCTGCTGCGACCGCAGCTACCACAACGGGCAAAAACGATCGCAATGAACCTCGATGCCGTAACACGACTGTTCCAATCACGACCACTGCCGCAAACCCGGCAATGGCCACAGAACGGCCGACTTCTGAGAGATGACCCTCCCGCGATGCAAGCCGCAAAACATGGACCACACCAGCAACTGCCACGATCGAAACAGCGAAGATACCTATGACGGGCCAGCGACCCCTGTACCTATCGAACCTATCGCCCCGAAACTCACCACCTGAACTAAGCGCCTCAAGCCCCAAACCCACCAAAAGGGCGAGCAGCAATAACCAAATCGATCGCATCCTTCCCACGAAGTTCGTGTCGAAAACAGGAAAGTTTTGGACAAAGGCTAGAACGGGGCCTCCGCCGTATATCAAAAGCGTCGCCACTCCCAACAAGCTGACGACGACAGCGGTAACCGAACGCGACACAGACGCAGATGGGCGCCAAAAGAGAGCACAAACAACGATCACCAGCGCTCCCGCACCTAAAAACGCACAAGTTTCGATGTAGTTACGGTCACCATAGAAAAATCCTTGAGCATGAGAACCAAAGGCCTGAGGAATAGCAGCTGTCGCCATCAACGATGGCGACAGATGATCCGAAATGGTTTGAGCCCGATGAGCAAGATCGGTGGCCCTTATCTGGCTAACGAACGGCAAAACCTGCCACGCCGCCAGACCAACCCCCAAAACGACTGACCCGACAGCAGACGCGACTAAACCAAGCGTCTTACCCTCTGAACGAAACTCAGTCCGTGAACGCAAAATAAGCCACAGCAACATCAGCGCTATCGCCCAGCCAGTCAAAGCAGGAAAACCGGCCAACAACATCGCGCACGTTACTAACGAAATAGTCAGGCACGAAGATAGATCTCGGCGTCGTAACAACCTCTCAGTTCCCCACAAAAGCCAAGGCAGATAGGCACCGACATGGCTTTGCGGCCAGTTCGTCCACACCGTTTGAAAACCACTAAAGGAATAAATGAAACCCGATGCCAACGAAGCAGCATTGGAGACACCGAGACTGCGAAGCAAAAGAAAAACACCAGCAATTGCGACCGACAACTCAGCAAGCTTTATCCACGCCGGCGCTACACGGTCCGGGAACAGGAGAAAAGGCAAATTCAGCGGATCGAAAAAGCCCTGGTGGGGGACTGACGCCAAAGGCGTGCCCCCTGCCGGATAGGGGTTCCACATAGCGAAATCACCATCTAAAAGCCTGCGATGAAATAGCTCCTGAGCCGGGAACCCCGAATCAACGGGATCAGCGACAGGGATGGACGTCAATTCAAGATCAATGGGTTGACTCTCATTCCACGGAGCCCACCGCAAAACCGTGTCAGAACGCAGAAACGTCCGCGCACCAATTAACGGCAGGCCGATAGTGAGGATGATCGTTACAACAACAACGCCGAGGGTCCAACTCGTTGCCCTGTCGACCCGACGTCCAGTCACCCCAAAATCGCTCTTTCGCAATAGGCCCTATAAGGAGAGGCCGGCATAGATTCGACAGTCTTCGCGACCTCATTGACCGAAACGAAACCCATTTTGTAAGCGACCTCTTCAAGGCACGCGACTTTATAGCCATGCTCTTTTTCGACTGAAGCCACGAAGTTGGAGCTTTCAAGAAGACTTTCGTGAGTCCCTGAATCCAACCAAGTGGTATCTCGACCCAACTTCACGGCACGCAGCTCGCCATCGCGTAAGAAACTCAAATTCAGATCAGTAATTTCTAACTCACCGCGATCACTCGGAACTAGCTCTTTAGCTCGTGAAACAGCGGTACCGTCGTATAGATAAAGCCCCGGCACCGCAAATTCGCTCCGTGGATCCGCTGGTTTCTCTTCGATTGACAAAACCGATCCAGAATCGTCGATCTCTATGACTCCATAACGCTGAGGATCGCTGACCGGGTAACCCCAAATAACGGCTCCGGCCTCAAAGGTCGACACTTCATTTTCTAGACCGATCGGTCCATGGAAAATATTGTCTCCGAGTACTAGAGCAAACGGTTCGTCTTGGACAAAGCTTTCACCGATGAGCACTGCTTGGGCAATGCCGCCAGGAGAGGGCTGGACGCTATACGACAGATCGATACCCCACTGGTGACCATCACCCAAAACTCGTTCAAAAATAGGGAGATCAGCTGACGTGCTGATCAGTTGAATTTCTCTGATACCAGCGTTCATCAACGTTGCCAGCGGGTAGTAAATCATTGGCTTGTCGTAGACCGCTTGGAGTTGTTTGCTCGCAACCTGACTAATAGGAAACAGTCGAGTTCCGGCACCACCGGCCAGCATCATGCCCCGCATGTATGCAACTCCCGCACGTCATCACTCATCACGCCCACCAGTCTGCCGCAGTGTTAAACCAATCGTGGGTCGCGTCGCTATTCAATCACTATGACAATGTCGCCAGCGCCAACAGTGTCACCAGGACTTACCTTTACCTCAACGACTGAACCCGCTTTGTCAGCGTTGATGTTGTTCTCCATCTTCATAGCTTCCAGCACAACCACAGCGTCTCCCTCAGCGACTTCTTGCCCGACTTCAACGAGAACCTTCACAATGGTTCCCTGCATTGGCACTGCTACCTGACCCGAACCTGCGGCGGCTCCAGCGCTCGAAGCAGCCCGTCGGGGTTTGCTGGAGGCTTTGACTGCAACTCCAGCAACCTCAGGAACCCAAGCTGCGACCTCGAAACGTTTCCCGTTGACTTCAAGCACAACATCTTTACGGACCCGCGGCTCGTCTTCCTCTGTCTGTTGGTCGCTCCCACTGGCTTTCCCAACCACATCGCTAAGGTCCAAAGACTCCTCTACCCACTTGGTGCTATGTTCCCCTGCCTGAAAATCGGGACTTGCCAAAATTGCGCTATGAGCTGCTGCCGTGGTCGCTATCCCACCTACTTCTAGCTCCACTAGAGCACTGCGCATGCGAGAAATCGCTGTTGCCCGATCAGAACCCCACACAATGAGCTTGCCTACCAAGTTGTCGTAAAACTGCGAAACCGTGTCACCCGCTTCGTAACCGCCATCCCAGCGGATTCCGAAGCCATGAGGGACCTTCAATTCGTTGACTGTCCCAGGAGACGGAAGAAATCGTCCGCCAGCAGGATCCTCTGCATTGATTCTCACCTCAATGGCGTGGCCATCCTGTTCGATATCTTCCTGCCCAAAAGACAGCTCTTCACCAGAGGCAACTCGAATCTGTTCTCTGACAAGATCGATCCCCGATACCAATTCACTTACTGGATGTTCAACCTGCAGCCTGGTGTTCATCTCAAGATAAAAGAACTCACCGTCTTGAAACAAAAACTCGACGGTGCCCGCGTTGGTGTAGTCACAACCCTCAGCCACAGCGACCGCCGCGGCTCCCATAGCCTGACGCACCTCATCAGGAAAATTCGGGGCAGGGCTCTCCTCCACTAACTTTTGGTGCCGCCGTTGAGCTGAACAGTCCCGCTCACCGAGCCATACCGTGTTTCCGTGTTGGTCGGCGATAATTTGCATTTCGATATGTCGCGGCCATGTTAAATAGCGCTCCATATAGCACTCGCTTCGCCCGAAAAAGCTTTCGGCCTCCCGTTGAGCGGACTCCAGGGCCGCATCAACCTCTTCGGCTGACACAACAACTTTCATTCCACGGCCACCACCACCATAAGCAGCCTTGATTGCAACCGGGTACCCGTGTTCGTCAGCGAAGCTGCGTACCTCATCAGGGTGTTGAATGATTTCTGTAGTACCAGGGACACCTCTGACACCGACTTTTTCGGCAGCAAGGCGAGCAGAAATCTTGTCGCCCATGACTTCGATAGCTTCAGGTGGTGGACCTATGAAGGTGACGCCACGCTCGGTAATGGCCCTAGCAAAGTCAGCGTTTTCACTATAAAAGCCGTAACCGGGATGAACAGCTTCAGCGCCGCTCTTCTCTATAGCGTCGAGAATCGCTGAAGTATTTAGATACGAATCAGCGGCAGTTTCCCCACCTAAAGCGTAGGCCTCATCGGCAAGTCGAACGTGAAGAGCATTTCGATCCAACTCGCTGTACACAGCGACACTCGTAATGCCAAGTTCGCGACAGGCTCTAATTACTCGTACAGCGATTTCTCCGCGATTAGCGATCAAGATCTTTGAAAACAATGGCTTAGCCTTCCGACCTCAGACATACGACTTGCAATCGTGCCACAATGAAACCCTTTTGCCCCATTTGACCCAATTTCTTTCCCAAATAACTTGACAAATCACTAAGTACTCTGGGTTATGTGGAAATTCCCAAATTCGATGCGGTCGAGAAAACTCGCTTTCATGACGTCACTTGGGTCCCCGAAATTTCGTCAACCAACACCGTGTTACTAGAAAGAGCTCACAACGGTGGTAGCGAGGGTGAGGTCATAGTCGCGGACCTCCAGACCCAAGGTCGTGGGCGAAGAGGAAGAACCTGGACAGCTCCACCGGGAACTTCCCTAATGATGTCGATCCTTCTTCGCCCGCCAGACAACACATTGTCTCCTAGCAACGCCTCATTAATTACCTCAGCGCTCGCGCTATCAGCACTGGCAGCAGTGGACGAAATGACAAGCATCAAACTGGAAGTCAAATGGCCCAACGACCTTGTCGTAGATAGTCCCAATCCCACGCTTGTGGATGGTGATCCGGGATACAGAAAAGTCGCGGGCATCCTCACCGAAACGTTGGTTCAACAGAACGCTATCGAAGCTCTCGTCGTTGGAATAGGACTTAATACAGGGTGGGGCCAAGTGCCGCCTGAACTTGAACTGGTAGCAACGAGCCTCGACGTACTTGCTGAGGTAACCGTTGACAGAACCGAACTCGCCCTCAAACTCTTACAACATTTTGAGACAGAATATGCTGCCCTCTTAGAACCCACAGGAACCAAGAATTTGCTCCGGAAACTACGGAAACACTCAGCAACCCTCGGGAAACGAATCTTGGTTCATACGAACCAAGAAACAGAAATGAAGTCGATACGAGGACACGCTGTGGACATCGATGCGATTGGCTTCCAGATCATACGGAAACGGCTGCTCGATATACAGCAACTGGTCAAACAATGCCGGATGCTCCGCCTCCAGGCGATCAACAATACCGTTGACGTACTCCGGGTCCTGCACGGTGCAGTTGAAGTCCGCGGTAAGTTCGGTAACGCCTTCTTCGAGACCGATCTGGCCAACCTTGACGAGGCGGTCGTAATCCCATTCTGCATCATTGCCGCGCAGTTTGACCTTCAGGCACTTGAGACCGTCGGTACGAATCCAGTCGCGCAGCAGCACGGGATAGCCGTCGTCCGGTTCATCACTGGTCAATTCGTCCTCGCTGAGCGGATCGAGGCCGCCGACGAGGTGCCAGGCCGGCACTTTCTCAATGTATTCCCCGAAATAGTCTTCCGGATACTTTCCCTCGAACGAACAGTGTTCGCCTTCGGCCGGGGTCAAATAAGCGGCGAGGTCGTCATTCATGTACTGCGCGTTGCAGGTGGTGTAAACATCGACATCGTGCAGCTTGCCGTAGGCGTCATACAGCGCGACATCGAACGGTGACAAAGCCACCAGCGCTGCCAGGTACGGCAGACGGACTCCGTTGGTTTGTTCGAAGGATTCGCGCAGCGCCGTCAGGCGTTGCCTCTGATAGGACTCACCGATCTCCATAGCGTGACCGGTCGTCTCGAAGCCTTTCAAATCTGTCGCCAGCGCCGCC